>Ga0268263_1000138_pt1 | contig 180836 bp, 155 predicted proteins | sample Biomet5_FD_190358 | JGI IMG/M metagenome (GOLD analysis project Ga0268263, IMG submission 190358) | Microbial communities from bioreactor (seeded with sewage sludge) at LBNL, California, USA - Biofuel metagenome 5 (SPAdes) (version 4) | ecosystem: Engineered > Bioreactor > Anaerobic >... | reverse complement strand
AATTCCTGAGTAGATAGTCACTAAACACTTCGGGTTTAGGTGGCATGGTAAAACTCTTTAACATCATTTCTTCACTTAAGATGGTCACTTTCCAGTCTTTAAGATGGACGTCAAAACCTGCATAAATATTTTGACCTTCGAAATTTAAATTGTTCATTTGTGTAGGCATAGGTCATTGAGTTTTTATTATTTGTTAATGATATTTATACCGTCAAAAATAAGGCTCTTTGGCCTATGCTATCCAGCACCTTATAATTTTCAAACATAGGGACTGGCTACCCGTTAGGTCACATGTGAGGAGCGCGTTGAACAAAATAGTGCAAGTTTTGTTAGTTCTTAAAAATGTACTTATATTTGTACCTGATTAATAACTTATAAAACCACTGACATGATTGCTGCAAACTATACCGAATTTAGGACAGGATTAAAAAAGTTCCTAGATAGCGTTGAAGAGAACAACGAAACTTTGATCATCAAAAGGGGAACAGGGAACGGAACTGTTATGATTTCATTGGACGAATATAATTCAATAATGGAGACAGTTCATCTTTTAAGTTCTAAAGCTAATGCTGATAGACTTTACGAGTCAATTAAGCAAATCAAAGAAGGAAAGAAAATTCGTAAGAATCTAATAGATGAGAAATGATTATCACTTTCTCAAAAAACTCGTGGGAGGATTACACTTCTTGGCTCACAGAAGACAAGAACATGTTGAAAAAGATTAACGAATTAATTCGTGGCATTCAAAGAACTCCATTTGAAGGCAAAGGTAAACCAGAACCACTGAAGTATGATTTATCCGGATTTTGGTCGCGTAGGATTGACAGAGAACATAGATTAGTTTATCAAGTAAGGGATGAAGAAATTCTAATTTATAGCTGCAGATATCATTACGATAAATAAAAGCACACGCGGCCTAACACTGGCTAAGCTAAACCCTTGCGGGGTCTTCGCCTAGCCCTCCGTTGTAGGCAAGCGCGACGCAGAGCTAAAACTAACCATGTAAATTGCAAAAAGAATTAACAAATAAAATTAAAGAAAGATGAAAACAAAAAAACAATTGGCAATTCTCTTATTATCTATAGTCATTTTCAGTTTGATATCTTGTGAAAAAGATGACGAAATAGACATAAATCAATTAGTTGGCAAATGGTATATCTATAATGATGACTCAAATTTATCCGTTGATGGTTCTGTGACTTATACATTCAATTCTGACAAAACCTGTCTTATTCATAGTAGTGATTTCTTGTCGAATAAGGATACAATAGTTAATAGGACATATGTAATTAGTTATGACAATACCTTAGTAACGCTGTACAATGAAGAAAACAGATATACAGAACAGTATAATATAACAAAATTGACCTCAAAAGAAATGATATGGGAGAATGCATCTCCAAATGATGGAAATTCAAACAAAAAACTTCGAAAGATAAACGATTAAGACAGCTAACCTGTTGGGATTTGTAATTGAATACTTTTAAAGCGAGGCATAGAATCTGAAAATGAGTTTTTGAGTCGTATAATGAATTGAAGAAAGGGAATAACGCCAGCCTACAACATGCGGTATAAAAAATTGCCGGGACAGTGTGTTATTCAAGGTTTGTATCCCACTTCAACTTTTGTGTAATTTGACAGGAAATCACCCGCAATCGGCAACTTTTAATTATGCAAACGACAGCACGAAACAGATACGTATGACAAACTTAAATATGTAATTAAACCGAACAAGAATTTAACAATCTAACGATTTTAGAAAAATATGCATATGAAATCATTCTTTTACGTCACAATATTGGTTGCGTTGAATTCGCTGACCTCATTCGCACAAACCTACACAGGACCAATACCAAAACCAACAAGCGGTTATGGTGCGGACGGAAGTTACACCATAGCAACACAATCGTTTGCAAATCCAAATTTTTCGGGACACGACATTGTAATTTATTATCCGGCAGGCATTACTTCACCCGTTCCGACCATATTTTACAGCCACGCTTTTGGTGGTAACAACCCGGATAACATTTCCGGATTCCTGAACTTTGTTGCTAAAAAAGGTTATGCAATCGTCTTTGTTCCATATCAGATATTAGGAGGCATCCAACCAAAATACACCAATCTTTTAGAGGGTTTCATAAAAGCGGCACATGATTATCCCAACATCATAGATACTACTAAAGTCGGTTTTGTCGGACATTCTTTCGGGGGCGGTGCAGTATTTGCCAATGCTTATCATTGTTTTACAAAACGAAACTGGGGGCAGTCGGGACGTTTTATTATTGCAATGGCACAATGGTATTCATACAATATTTCACAAACAGAATTACAATTATTCCCCAACGATGTAAAACTATTGACAATCGTTTATGAAGATGACGTTATAAACGACCACCGTATGGCAAACGACATCTTTAACACGATTAACATTCCTGCATCGGAAAAAGATTATCTACGTGTAAAATCCGATACCATTAACGGATACGTTTATATAGCCGACCACGTTGTACCGAACAATTCGGCCTATAACGCATTGGACTATTATGCCTATTACCGACTCTTCGACGCAATGTGCGATTTCGTTTTCAACGGCAGTATGGCAGGAAAAGATGTTGCTTTGGGAAATGGAAGTACCAGTCAAATATCTATGCCGGGCGGTTTGCACAATTTAATACATAGCGAAGCACCTACATTTGCAAACGCACAAAGCACGTATCAATATCCTTGCAGTTCTTCCGACAATCCAAGACAAGAACATTGCGGTGAAGTTCTTTCAATTAACGAAACATCAACAAACACACAAATTGCAATGTTTCCCAACCATGCCAAAACAATGTTTTATATTGAAACGGACAAAGCAATTTCTCAAATTGAAATTCTTAACCAAAAAGGACAAGTAGTAAAAACAGTGAACACGAAAAATATCGTCATCAGCGAATTGCCAAACGGACTTTATTTTGTAAAAGTTAGTTTGGCAGATAAAAGTTTAAGAATGGGAAAATTGATAAAAGAATAACTACCGCCAACAAATTGTATATGGCAGGCGGGGGTTTTACCAGTCTGACAAGTTATACGTTGCTCCCACTTTACAGTGGGTATGATAGGATTTCTCTTCGATATCCAGCCCGACCACATACAAGTGACCGTTAGCGGTAATTTAACCAGATAGAAGCAAAGACATATGGAAATCGTAAAAAGGACATCCTTACTATTATTAAGTTTATTTTTTACAGTTGTACATTTAAATGCTCAAATGGATAGTTTAACTTTAAAAATTGAGAATGTTTTAAAGACAAAAAATGCCAAAGTAGGAGTAGCAATATTCAAAAGTAATGATAAGGATACTTTGAAGATTAATAACGACTTCCATTTTCCAATGCAAAGCGTTATGAAATTTCCAATTGCTTTAGCGGTATTGTCTGAGATAGATAAGGGGAATCTTTCTTTTGAACAAGAAATAGAAATTACTCCTCAAGACCTTTTGTCTAAAACGTGGAGTCCGATTAAAGAGGAATTTCCTAATGGAACAACTTTGACGATTGAACAAATACTTAATTATACAATATCAGAGAGCGACAATATTGGTTGTGATATTTTGCTAAAATTAATTGGAGGAATTGATTCTGTTCAAAAATTTTTGAATACTAATCTTTTCACTGATATTTCAATTAAAGCAAACGAAGAACAAATGCGCAAGGATTGGAATACCCAATATCAAAATTGGGCAACCCCAACAGCAATGAACAATTTGTTAATAGACACTTATAACAATACAAACGAATTACTTTCTAAAAAAAATTATGATTTTATTTGGAAAGTTATGAGAGAAACGACAACAGAGAGTAACTGATTAAAAGGTCAATTACCCAAGAATACAATGGTTGCTCATAAAACAGGAACTTCCGGAATAAATAATGGAATTGCTGCAGCCACTAATGATATTGGGGTAATCGCTTTACTAAATGGAGAATTAATTTTTATAAGCGTATTTGTTGCAGATTCCAAAAGAAACTCCTGAATTTAACGAAAAGATTATTTCAGACATTGCAAAAATAATGTTGAATTAATATTTGAAATAAAAAACAACCGCTAACAATGTATATACAAAATAGGCGTGACAGTATTAATTTAAAGGGTTGTAGCCCGCTTCAAAATTGCATCAGTTTGATAGGTTTGAAGCCCACAATTGCCTACTTTGTATATACTTACCGTTAGTTATAGTAGTATAAACCATATTTTCAACATTATACCTAAATTTTAATATTAAGATGAAAAAAACTTTGCTATTTTTTGCCTTATTGATTGTTTACTCAACGATGTTTGGACAATCAAATTCAGATTCCATTACTGTTAAGAACGTTTTCGGTGGTTATAAATTTTTTCAAAATGACAAACAGTTAACCATGTCACAAGTTGGTACAATTTTGCAACAGAATGAATTTGCTTATAAAGAGTTCACTAAAGCTAAATCCACTAACACTATTGCTTCTATTATTGGTGGCATCGGAGGATTTATGATTGGGTACCCACTAGGTACTGCGATGGCTGGTGGTAAAGCAAATTGGACAATGGCGGGAATTGGAGCAGGATTAGTACTTGTATCTATACCAATCACAAACAATTACAAGAAACAGGCTAAAAGTGCAATAGATTCATATAACAATAGACAAAAAACTAGTTCCTTATTTATTGATACAGAAATTAATCTTGCAGTAACAGGAAATAGTATAGGATTTCGAATGGCATTTTAGAAAAAAGCTACTGCCCCTAACACCGCTATGACTACCCGTATGGCGTCTACAAAGAATCATAACTCTTAGTAATAAACTTGTATCAAATGAAAAATAATTACTACTACTTTACTGTCGGGGTTCTGTGCATATTATTTGCATTTACGCATGCATTGAATGGATTTACATCTGTTTTAAAAGTCTTTGAAACGGACATCACTGATGTAAACACTAAAACGATCTTCCATTATGTTTGGCATATTATAACAGTAGAGAATTTAATTTTCGGCATAACATTACTCTTTATGGCATTTTATAAAGATTTGACGAAAGTTCGATTTGTAGCTTATTTAATTGCTATAATCTTGATAGCACGATGGGCTGTGATACTTTTCTTTACAATGCAATATAATGAAAGTTCATTATCACAGATCATTCCTGACACTATTGCAATTATAGTTGTTGTTGCTCTATTGTTTTTAGGGATACGTGTTAAAAGTAAAGAGACTGATGCACAGTAGAAATCCACATATACATTCAGTAGAAGATGCGGGAGCATTAGAAAGTTCATTTCGCTTTAGATTTCAAAATCCCCAAAAGATATTGGGATCTTCTCTAAAACCTGGTATGACTGTGCTTGATTTAGGTTGTGGTTCTGGATTTTTTACAACTGAGATAGCTCGCATGCTTAATCGTTCAGGTAAAGTTATTGCCGCCGACATACAAAATGGTATGCTTGATAAGGTAATTCAAAAAATTTCTGGAACCGACCTTGAGGATATTGTTCAGATTCACAAATGTCAAGAAAACAGCGTTAATCTGACTGATAAAATTGACTTTGTTCTTGCTTTTTATTCCTTTCATGAAATGAGTGGTTTTGAAAACATAATTGATGAAATTAAATTGTTATTAAAGCAGGATGGGGCAATTTTCATTGCAGAATGGCGGTCTCGGTCTGGCTTTCCGTTAGGGGACATTTTGCCAATCGCGCAACCCGATCAACTTCGTATGCTAACGGTCAATAAATGCGAATGTTTGTCATATTGCTAGAGCATTGATTATCAATCGTAACTTTTGACCGTTAGTCAGAATTATAAAACCGACTATTCAAGTTCTTACAAGTTGGAAAATAGAAATGAGAAGATATTATATACAAGTTTCTTTGATAAAAGATTTCTAATATTACGATTGGAACATCGGAACATCGGTCGATATTACTTATATTTAGAGATAATAATATTTTTACACAATTATTGATTAATACTCATCAAAATGGAAAACAAATCAATTTTAAAATCAATTATTCTAGGATTATCGTTGTTGATTGGTCTAAGTATGTTAGGCCTTTTTACATTTAAAGGGCTGAAAACGTTTAGCGATAAAGACCGTGTAGTAACGGTAAAAGGACTTGCTGAGATGAATATGGAGGCAACATCTGCCAATATCGTTTTAGATTTTTCATTTTCGGGAGATAATTTATTAGACATAATTAAGCAGAGAGACATCAAGAAGAAAGCAATTATTGCATATTTAATGAATGTCAGGTACGACAAGAATGAAATTAAGATTAGCAATGTTGATATAACTGATAGAGAAAAATACTATGCTACCCATTGGGAAAATGGACGGCAAGTGCAGGAAAAAATTGATAGATATACCATAAAACAAAGCCTAACCTTCAAATCGAGAGACGTAAAAACCACTGAAGATAAAAAATCTCAAATCGAGTTGGATTTAATAAGTAAAGGTCTAACGTCTAACATAACTACAAACTATACTTTCCCCGAGTTAAACTCGATTAAACCCCAATTGATTGCCGAAAGTACAAAAAATGCACGTGTCGCAGGTGAACAGTTTGCCAATGATTCGAAAGCAAAGTTAGGCAAAATCAAAACTGCTTCTCAAGGACAAATAACTATTGTTGGAAAGTATTATTATGATGATGAAACCAGCGAAGCCAGTAAGAAACCGGAAGAGCCATTTATTCAGAAAGCCAGAGTAGTAAGCACGATTGTTTTCTTCTTAGAATAAAAATAACACCCCATAACACTACTCAAACCACAGGAAACCCATGCTTCGCAATGGGGCGGCCTCGTCCTTCTATGTTGAAAACCGTCCACAACGACAGATTCTGGGGGATTGTTAATTTAATATTGCAGATAAACGGGGATACCGAAAACTGATATAGAGTAGGTGCAAAATTTAAATAATTTATTATGGCAATTTCAAATGTTCAAAATGAAGGCTCTTGGATTAGAGTTTATGACGAAAAAAGTAAAAAGATTTCTGAAATGTCAAGTTCGAACAAACAAGTTGTTGGCATTGCTTCTGATTTCTTTGTAACGGAAGAAGGTTCTTGGATTAGAACGTATGATGAAAAGTGCAAGAAAATTGCAGAAATGTCTTCAAGTAACAAAGTTGTTAGAGCAGCGGCAGGACAAACATTTACGATAAAAGAATCAAGCTGGTTGAGAACATACGATAAGCATTGCAAAAAAATTAGTGAAAAATCTGTGTAACACAATGATTAATAAACCAAATCTATTCAGTTTAGCAACTAAGGAGCTGTCGCAAGACGGCTTCTTTACTTGGCTTTTGCAATGGGCAGATAACAAGAATAGTCAATATGACCAACAACTCAACGAAATTGCTAAAGATTTTGTTCGCTTACTTATTGGACAGCCTGCCGATTATTTGATAAATGAGGTTAAAGCAAATAGACAGTGGAATAATATTGACATTTGGGCAGAAATAAATAATGAGTATTTTATTGCTATTGAGGACAAAACCAATACAGGAGAGCATTCCGAACAACTTGAACGTTACAAACAAATTGCAACTGAACATTACAAGGATAATAACTTTAAACTTTGTTTTATTTATCTCAAAACTGGTAATGAAAGCACTTCAACCTTAAAGAAGATTGAGGAAAAAGGCTATAGCATTGTTGATAGAAAGTCTGTTTTAACTATACTCAATACCAAGCAGGTTCGTAACGAGATTCTCAATGATTTCAAAGATTATTTGACTAAAATTGAAAAACGAACTAATTCATATTCAAAGTTTGAAAACATAATCTCTGATTGGAAAGCATCAGAAGGTTTTTTTGTCAAGTTACAAGAAAACATAAATGAATGGTCAGACTGGCGATATGTTGCTAATCAGACGGGCGGATTTTTAGGTTTTTGGTTTCATTGGAATAGCTCTGATGATTTCGGTGAAATTTACATCCAAATAGAAAATGCCTTTGAATACGGTATAAAATTGGTAATAAAGGTTGCTGATTGGAACGAAAATACAGATACTCTTTACAAGGCACTTAACGAACTTAAACCAATTGCTGCAACCAATGGACTTTCTATCGTCAAACCTGATAGATACAGAGCAGGTCAAACTTCAACTTTAGCAGTAATTGTAAATGCTTTTCCTGTTGATAATAATGGTGGATTCGAATTTGATAAATTCTTGACAATCCTTAATAATCTGAAACAGACAATAGACGAATATTGTGAATAAAAAAAACACAACAGATAACACGGGCTTCTATGTTGAAAACCAAATAATCTGAGCATTATTTTTCAAAAATATATCATTTTCGTATTTGTAGCCATTCTATTGGACAGACCTCTTCCGGGGAGGACTTTTACCCTCCCTTCCGAGAAAACCGGATTCCCGGAATGGCTTAAATAAACCGTTTACATATAACTTCTAAGACAAAGCCCCCTGTAAACACTCTTTTATATCCTATAAAAACGACCTTCTATAACTGGACATCCGTAATGCCACAATTCCCTGATTCAGTCTTTAAAGGAAGGAAACAAATGTTTGAGGAAAGATAAAGGACCTGTGATTAGTGGAGGATTATAAGAAAGACCTTCGGCAACGGTCGACTTCTGACTTTTCAGGTAAAATGATTTTTTTTATTGAATACTTAAACAAAAAATAGAACGAGACTGATATAAAATGAGTAGAAAACACTTTCATACATTCGATGCTTTAAGATTTTTTTCTTTTCTCTTGGTTTTTTTTTCTCACTTACCAACAACAGGAAAAGTATATATTGATTTTTTTCTTAGAAGTGGAAGAACTGGAGTAATGTTCTTTTTTGTATTAAGCGGATTCCTAATTACCTATATTTTGCTGTATGATAAAGAATACAAAAAGACAATTTCTCTTAAGAATTTTTTCTTACGTCGTATTTTGAGGATTTGGCCATTATTTTATCTAATGATAGCTTTTGCCTATTTATCCCCATATATATTGAATGTACTCAACTTGCCTTTTGAAAATAAAGGATACAAGCCAGATTTATTGATCTCATTATTCTTTGGCGAAAATTATAAGATGATGATTACTAATACATTCCCTGATGGAGCACCTTTAAGAGTTATGTGGTCGCTCTGCGTAGAAGAACATTTTTATATCCTATGGGGTGTATTGTTTTATTTTATCTCTGTAAAAAAAATACCTCTTCTTATTATTTCGAGTATTATTACTGCAAATATTGCGCGACCAATCTATACCTATTTGGGAATAAGTCATCTTGATATATTAACTCATTTGGATTATTTTGCTTTTGGAGCAATTCCTGCGTATTTTTTGATGCATAAGAAGGATTACATAGATTATGTAGAAAAAATTCCAATACAATTAAAGTACATCTTTTTATCTTTAACTATTGCCATTATTTTCATCTTACCAAATAATAACTTTGTATTGATTGAGTATTTTTCTCCTTTTATCTTGGGACTGTTATTTTCAATTACTATACTATTTACGTTAGGAAAGAATTCTATTCACATCAATGACAATTTTTGGTTTAGTAAATTAGGCATCTACACTTATGGATTATACTTGTATCATACTATCATAATACTTTTACTCATTCAGGTTTTTAAATATTTGTCATTTTATAATTGGTATGTATTAGGTCTATCATCTTTAATTATCACAATCGCTATTAGTGTAACCTCATATAATTTGTTCGAAAAACAATTTTTGAAACTGAAAAGATATTTTTATTAATAAAAACAACGAGTGCTAACACCGCCCTCTATGTTGAAAACCAAATATTCTGAGCCTTATTTTTCAAAAAACATTCTTTTTCAGCAATTTGTCAGGATATAGGCACAGATTGATCCGGGAGGGGATTTTTCTCTTCCGTCCAGAGATTCCGTTTTACGGAATCTCTGGACTAATATCTCGACTGATTCCACAATAATGTATTTTGTTTTATAAAAAATACTTCCGCTAACACTACCAAGCCACACCTACCTAAAGATGTCCGCGCTCTTCTACCCGTCAGTCCTCATTTTAAAAAGTACATCCTATTTGATTTGCAAAATAAAAGTAATAACTTTGTACACACATTAATACGGATAATCATGGATATTTCAGTAGTTAAAGTCGGAAATTCCAGAGGAATAAGACTTAGTAAGACTCTTATTGAAAGATACAACATCAAAGATACTATCGAGGTCATCATGGAAAAGGGATATATGATTCTTAAACCTAAGGCAGAAGTCAGAAAAGGCTGGGAAGATTCTTTTCGGAAGATGCATGAAAATGGGGATGATAAAGCCTTGATGAGTGATGTTTTTGAAGACGATAATTTTGAGGAATGGAAATAAAACAATATCAAATTGTTCTGGTCAACTTGGATCCTACGGTCGGAAGCGAAATAAAAAAAACCAGACCTTGCGTAGTGATTTCACCCAATGAGATGAATAAATATCTTCAAACGGCTGTTGTTACTCCTATGACAAGCCAATCAAAGAAATACCCAACTCGGGTTAAAGTAAAACACAATGATAAAGATGGTTGGATAGCTATCGACCAGATTCGGACAATAGATAAAGTTCAGATTATAAAAGTGTTTGACAAATTATCCACGAAAGAAGCGGGGCAAGTTAAATCTGTCATCAGAAAAACATTTGTGGATTAAAAAAACGAGGGCTAACATCACAACCCAAGCCTCCCGCTTCGCAGCTAACGCCGCTCGCATATAATCGCAGTCTGGCAGTAAAATAATTAGTTTGAATGACGTGTTATGACAACAGAAAATAAAATAAAGTATTTTGAGAATCGAGAAGAATGGAGAAAATGGCTGACAGACAACTTTGAAATCACAAGCGAAATTTGGTTTGTATTTCCTAATAAGTCGTCCGGAAAAAAAAACATTTTATACAATGATGCTGTGGAAGAAGCCCTTTGTTTCGATTGGATTGACAGTACGATAAAATCACTTGACAAAGAACATAAGATTCAGCGTTTCACTCCCAGAAATCCTAAAAGCACTTACTCGCAAGCCAACAAAGAAAGACTCAAATGGCTATTGGAAAATAAAATGATACACCCAAAATTTGAGGATAAAATACAAAATGTTTTATCTGAACCTTTTATTTTTCCAGATGATATAATTGAAAAATTAGAAGAAGATAAAATAGTTTGGAAAAACTATCAACGTTTTCCCGACACATATAAGCGTATTCGAATTGCATATATTGAAGCAGCGAGGATACGACCGGAAGAATTTGAGAAACGGTTAAACCACTTTGTAAGAAAAACAAAAGAAAATAAAAAAATAACAGGATTTGGAGGAATTGAAAAATACTATTCAAAATAAAATGCCTGCACATAACAAGGGCCATAGGCAATGGCAATTTGAAGTGCCATTTAAGTGTGCATCAACCACATACGTCCTATGCTACGCAATTATCACAAACACTTATTGTACATCTGATGCGCACACATAAAATTCCATTCATACAAAGTTGGACAACAGCTCCAGCCGTTGTATTAATAACATTTATAATGGCTATCGGGATATTCATTCCTTTTTCTCCGATAGCTTCAATGTTCGGTATGAGTGCATGACCATGGACATATTTCTCCTTTCTAATAGTCATATTGACTTTATACGCTCTATTGACACAAATAATCAAAAGCTGGTTTATAAAACGATTTAATAATTTTGATAATAAGAATAAAACAAAACACTACGCCAAATGCCATCTATGGATGAAATGCTCTAACCACACATTAGGAGTCATGATATAAAGACATCATTGCGAGTAACGATTTTCTTGAACGAACATTAAAATAAATAATTAGAGTGCTTTTTAATTCATTAAACTTTGCAATTTTTTTCCCAATAGTATTTATAATCTATTGGGGATTTTTAAAAAATAGTTTAAAATATCAAAACTTGTTATTATTAATCTCAAGTTGTTTTTTCTATGCATGTTGGGATTGGCGTTTCTTGTTTTTGTTATTTGCGTCAATTGTTTTAGTATATTTTTCAGGTAGATTCATGGGGTCAGCAAAAAGCCAAAATATCCGAAAAGTTTGGCTTTTGGTGAGTATTATCTTTAGCTTAGGTCTTTTAGGAGTTTTCAAATACTATCATTTCTTTACAAGTTCATTCACGGATTTATTATCAACTTTTGGAATACAGATTAATACATGGTCACTAAAAGTGGTATTACCTGTCGGCATTTCATTTTATACATTTCATGGTTTATCATACATCATCGATTTATATAATAGAAAAATTGAAGAAGAAAAAGATTTTGTCAATTATGCAGTTTTTGTAAGCTTCTTTCCATTACTCATAGCCGGACCAATTGAAAGGGCTACGCATTTATTACCTCAAATCAAGAAACCAAGAATATTTGAATATACTAAAGCAGTAGATGGAGTAAGACAAATCCTATGGGGGTTGTTTAAGAAAATTGTTATTGCTGACAATTGCGCTGAATTTGCAAATTTAATTTTTAACAATTCTGCAAATTATTCCGGAAGTACGCTCTTTCTCGGTGCTATATTCTTCACTTTTCAAATATATTGTGATTTTTCCGGATATTCAGATATCGCCTTAGGCACTGCACGACTTTTAGGAATAGAATTATTACAAAACTTTGCATTTCCTTATTTTGCTAGAGATATTGCGGAATTCTGGAGGCGTTGGCACATTTCTTTGACAACATGGTTTCGTGATTATGTATATATTCCCTTAGGCGGTAGTCGTTGTTCTAAAGCAATGGTTGTACGAAACACTCTGATTATTTTTTTGGTTAGCGGATTTTGGCATGGAGCCAACTGGACATTTATTATATGGGGTACCTATCATGCCTTGCTATTCCTTCCATTAATACTAATGAACAAAAATAGAAAACATATAAATTCCGTTTCGGAAGGGAAAAGAATACCCCAACTTAAAGAGATTATTCAAATGAGCACCACTTTCTTCTTAGTCGTAATTGGCTGGATATTTTTTAGGGCAGACAGCATTGGACATGCTTTTGATTATATTTCTGAGATCATATCACCTTCATTATTTACAGTCCCGAAATTTGCAGGTATGGGTAAAGCATTAACAACTAGTATACTTGTCTGCATTTTTATGATTATTGAATGGTTAGGAAGAGAGCAACAATATGCTATTGCCCGGTTGGGACTTAAATGGAAACGACCGGTAAGATATGCAATGTATTATGCAATTATCGTTGCAATATTTTGGTTCGGAGGAAAAGAACAACAATTTATATATTTTCAATTCTAAAAATGAGAAAATTTATATTTAAAACCATCTTGCTACTAATTCCTATTTTGCTTACTGCAATTTGTATGGAAATTTTGTTAAGACGGATACCCAATGATTATAAATACAAAAGAGATTATTTGGATGCTCATTCTAATGAAATTGAAACATTAATTTTAGGCAGTTCTCATTCATTTTACGGAATCGATCCCAATTATTTTTCGAGCAAAACTTTTAATGCAAGTCACATATCTCAATCCTTGGATTATGATTTTAGGATATTGATGAAATATCAATTCAAGTTTAAAAATCTAAAGAATATTATTTTGCCGATTTCATATTTTACATTCTGGGAAAAACTTGGAGACGGTCCTGAATCATGGAGAATAAAGAATTATACAATATATTACGGCTTGAGGACGTCGAGTTCATTTGTTGATTATACCGAGATCTTTAGCAACCAATTTAAAGTCAATTTTATCCGACTGAAATCATATTATATTAAAGGAAATTCAAACATAAGTTGTAATAAGTTAGGCTGGGGAACCACCTATAAATCAGAAGATGCTAAAGATTTAGTTGAGACTGGAAAAGCGGCAGCTTTAAGGCATACGATAAATGACATAAATGATAAAAAAAATCAGTTAATCTATAATGAAAATGTATCAACGTTACAATCGCTAATTCTTTGGTGTAGAAAGAAAAGAATAAAGCTCATTATTTTTACACCTCCTGCGTTTGAGACATATCGTAACAATTTAAATGCTAAACAGTTGGACGTTATGATAAATACGGCTACAAGATTCTCGTCAAATTATGAAAATTGCAAATATTATAATTTTCTCTCTGATACTACTTTTATTGCGCATGATTTCTTTGACGCAGATCACTTATCTGAGATTGGAGCAAAGAAATTATCTAACATGATTCATGTAAAAATTCTCGAATGGAAATAAAGCACGAACGCACAACATCAACCGGCTTATACAGAAAATCCAAAGATACACTTGAAAAAAGCACATCCTATTTGATTTGCAAAATAAAAGCATCAATTTTGTACACAACTTAATATGGACAATGATAGATATTTTAGCAGCTTAGGTCGGAAGTGCCACCAATGTCACACAACCTTTGGCAAGTGCACTCGGGTTTGCCATTAACCCTCATTTTAGGAAACAATTTATATTTGTCATATTCGAACAGAAAAACAAAAGTTAAATATTAATACAAACAAATTTGAAATGAAAAAGATTATTTATTTGCTTATGGCTTGCTCGCTTTCACTTGCAAGCTGCGAAAAAACAGACGAGCAGGCTACTGTTAATAATGAAATAAAAATAAAAGTATACAGTACTAAAACCTGGAAAGCGACAACTTTCAAGATGGATTTTGTTGTTGGAGCCACTGTTCATTTAATTTCCGGCTCGGATACCATAACGGCTTTAACCGATAATAACGGGGTTGCAACTTTCAGTAATGTGAAAGAAAAGGTATATGGTGTCATCGCTTCAAAAGGTGAGTTGAGTAATCTTACAAATAAATCAACAATAGGCAATGAAATAACCGGATATTTAATCATTGGAGTTTATAATTCTCAAGAGGATATTGAGAGTTCGGCGGCTTATTCAGGTGCAATTATTGGAGGCCCCAAATTGGCTGATGTGAATGGTGATGGCTTGATTAATGACAATGATAGAGTATATGGCGGCTTTATAGATTTCGAGTACCAATATAAGGATCTTAATGATGATGGAATTATTGATGTAAAGGACTTGGTAAATGGAAATTTAGTTTTAATTGATCATATAGTAGAGGAAGCAGTTTTCATAGGAAATTGATTCTATTAAATGTAATAAAAACCATAATGAAGAAAACTTCAAACTGATCGTATGAAGAAAATAGTATTAATTATTTTGTTTTTAGCTCCTATTATTCTAAAATCACAAGATTTGGTCGTTTTTAGAAATGGAGACAGTCTTAACTGTAAGATTACAAAAATCGATAGCTTAAATCTATATTATAACTTTCAAAGAGGGACCAGAACTATAACCAGTTTTAGTAATAAGAATGAGATTAGAAGCTATATGTTAAATTACCAGGCAGATTCCGTAAAAGAACAAGGTGATTCAATTAAGCAAGCTCATGCCAATGATGTAATAATTGATACCACCGTATATGTTAAGTCCTCAGAGAAATGGATAAATTTAATAACTTTTTCGAAAAGATATGGCGTTCATGCTACCGGATGGGCTATTCAATACTATGGATATGTTTTTCAAAATAACTCTAAATGGATTATTCCCTGTTACCTTGGATTAGAAAATTTTGACATTAATTCCGGATATCTTTCTCAATTTGATTATCAATCTGTGAATATGAATTATTATTTGGTTGGGATTAGTCCGTTTAGAAAGTTAAACAATCATTTATACTTAAACCTGGGATTACAACTTATTATAGGTTCTGAAGATTTAGAAGATTATGATGGTTATCAAAGTACACATTCCATATTTGGTATCGCTCCATCTCAAGGTATCTATATTATTCCAAAATCAAATTTTGGTATAACAATAGGACTGGGTATTTATGAGAAAATGCTTAACTCAGAGGTCTATAAAAACGATTTAGGCATAAAAGTGGAAATCGGTGTTAAATTTTAAATATTTATAAAATCAAAAACTATTAACGATGAAAAAACTTTTGTTATTGCTGCCGTTATTTCTGATTGGTTGTACTGTAAGCCAAAAAATTGTCTACAAAATAGATGATCTATCTGCGTCACAGACAACAAAAACAATACCTATGAAGGTGGAAATTAGAGTATTGAATGATAATAGAGCCAATATAAATGAGAATAGCATACTATTTTCCAAGACTAATCAAACCAAAGTTGAAGGAAAGCCATATTTTATAAATGCGGAAAAGTATTATAAAAAAGATTCCGTTGCAAGTCAAATTACAAGAATCATGGTTGAACATTTCAACAAGGCAAAATTGTTTGAAATGACATTTTATGGACAAAGCAATTATAGTGATTATTATATAACAGGGACATTAAATAGTTTTTATGGTGAACAAAAATATTCTTCAGCTGCTGCTGTGGGCTCTCAATTTGGACTAATAGGAGCGTTGGCAACAGCAAACGCCAAAACACCAGGTAAAATAACAATAGATATATCCGATTTAAAACTATTCAAAAAGGACGGAACATTCATTAAGGATCTCGGGAGTTTCTATAAAGAGTATAAAGATGATTTTGCAGTTGATGCTTATGGCTGGTGTATTTATAGAAATGTAAACGAAAAATTAAAAGATTTCAATACACATTTGATAGAGAAAATCAGATCCGACTTGGCAGAGACTAATTGAAAAAGGGACAGTCACCAACTATTCCACTCCGATTCTGGTACCAGTAAACAGAAAAGTTACAACTTCAAGATAAAGTGATACAAAATTTGAAATTATATAGTAGACGTGAGGAAAAGGCAAATTACCTGACTCATGCTTTGGGAGTACTCATGGCAGTTACTGCTACTGTTTTATTGTTGCATAAAGCCACTGAGGCTGGCAACGGATGGGCTGCTGTGGCTTTTTCAATATATGGGTTCGGAATGTTGGCTTGTATGCTCTCATCCACGATTTACCACTATGTACAGGAACCTAAAACAAAAACTTTTTTGCGTCATTTTGACCACGGAAGCATTTATATACTCATTGCCGCAAGTTTTTCCCCTCTGACCTTGATCTTATTGCGAAATGAAGGTATGTGGGGATGGGGACTTTTTGCCTTGGTTTGGTTTTTTGCCTTAATAGGTATAGGGTTGAATTTTGGTGAAATGAAAACGAATAACAATCTCAAAACGGCGTCTTATGTGCTTATGGGTTTGTCTTTATTCATCGCAATCAAACCCCTGATTGAGGTTGCTTTGTCAAAAGATTGCATTGCTGTTTTGTATTGGATGGGAGCTGGCGGTGTATTTTATATTACAGGTTCGTTTTTCTACGCTTTGGCCAAACATGAGTTTGTACATGCTATATTTCATGTGTTTGTGCTACTCGGCTTGACATGTCATATCATAGCAACTTTTCTTATTCCTTTATGAGAATAATGACCAGATATCGGGCACTAAAAAGGCATATTACTATACTTTATCTGTAACATTAAATCAAAAAAAAATCAATCTTAATATTCATAAACTCTAAAAAGATTATATCATGAAAAAGATTATTGGCATAATCAGTTTGTTTTTGGTGTTTTCATGTGATAATAATTCCTCGTTATTGATAGATCCGATTTCAGACACCAGATACTATCAAAATGAGATTTTTACAGATAATTATTTGAGATTGTATGGTAAATGGCAGTTTTCCTATATCTATGACGATTCCGGAATTGCTATGAACCCACAAAAAATAGACCCGACTTATGACTATTTGGAAATAAAAAAGTACGGGATTTATGGAAAAATAAAAAATAATAAAATTATCGAATCCGGTAAAATTCAGGTATTAATACAAAACAATTCTCAATTTGAAATAAATCTAAAACCAGACAATACGGACAAAAACATCATTGAAAATCTGTATAATGTTCATTTTACCGGTAATACAATGGAAATGTATGATACGTCCGTTGGATGTGGCATTTTATATAATGTTTACAAAAAATAAAATAATTTTTTCTGCATACACTACCCAAATAACATGCGCAGAAACTGTTTCTACCAGAGAGTGGATTCCTTTCTCCAAACGCCGACAAAGATCTTCGATTTCGTTCAATCGCACAAGGTTAAAACAAGTTCTCGAAGTACCGGAAAACCTTGCTCGAATGACCAAAATCGAAAAAGTATAAGTCTATGTTTAGAAAAAAAAATATATATTTGAACTGCTCAACTGACTAACCGAAGAAGGCGATCAGACACGCTAATTGGAACACTACCTGTAATAAAACAAAATATGCAAAACATTTAACCATGAAAAAAACATTACATTTTCTCCAGCCTGGAATTTTGAGCTTACCATTAAAGGCATGCTCTATTCTTTGTCTTTTACTTTTTATGGCGACTACTGCAAATTTGCATGCACAAGAATCCGTTCCGTTTTTTAAGATTGAACCGCACCGAATTGTTATTACCAATCAAAATCAGGTACTTGCAATATCGATTGATTGTCCTTCCTTTATTCTGGAAAAACAAATTATCGGAGGATACTCTCCATTGAAAAAATACGGTAATATCAGAAAATCCGAAAAAGAACCCTTTCGTATAGTATATTCACCTGTTAAACTCCAAGGCGGAGGTCAAATGGATATTCAGCTTTTTATCCAATGGTCTTTAAAAGAAAAGCTTCTTCACAAGTGGGTTAAGTACAGTGTATCAGGTATTGAAAATCCTGTTTTGCTAAAGGAAATCATTTTGGATAGACTGGAAACAAACGACCCTTCATTAAGCTTACCGTCATCGCCCGGCCAAAGTTACCCGGTTTTCTTTCCCGGATTTTTTGCAGGTGTTGAATTCCCTGTATCTTCCATGCGAATGGAATCAGGGCGTATACTCATGGCCCACCAGCCGGGACTTCGAATGCAACCAGGAAAATGGTATGAAAGCAAAAAGACAGTTTATGGTGTAGCACAAAAAGGACACGAAAAAGAGGCCTTCCTTTCATATATTGCGGCTAACCGACCGGGAAAAGATGAGATACATGTAAATTATAATTCTTGGTGGAGTGCTCCGGTTCCATATTCTGAGACAACCATGCTTGAACTCATAAAGACATTCGAACTGAACTTGTTCCAGCCTTATGGCGTATCGTTCAACTCTTTCTGTATTGATATGGGATGGTCCGATCCAAAAAGTATTTGGAGTATAGACACCCTTTTATTTCCCAAAAGATTTGACAACATCCGGCAAGCTGCCAAAAAGATGAATACAAACCTTGGATTATGGATTTCACCGAGCAACATGTATTCTCCCGAGAGTCTCGATTCGCATTGGGCAGAACAAAACGGTTATGAAACTTTTGTTGTCGATTCTGCCAGAATTAAAGGAAGAGGCACCGTTTGTTGCCTTGGGGGTGAGCGTTATTCAACCCTCTTCTGTAAACAGCTGGTAGATATTGTAAAGAAATATGATATCAAACAATTGAAGTTTGACGGCTATATTTTGTCCTGTCCCGAGTCAGACCATGGTCATGAACCTGGCGAGCTGTCGATAGAGCCGACAGCCGAGGCACTCGCCGAAACCTGCAGGCAAGTGCACCGTGTTTCTCCTGATACATGGATTGAAACCACCTGCATGGGTGGAAATCCGAGTCCGTGGTGGCTATTTTATGCCAACTCTGTGATCGGTACTTTTGGCGGTGATTTACCCGAAGGACGTATCCCCTGCCCCATCTACCGGGAAAGTTACACCTCCGCCCGTGACTTTTTTAATATTCAGGGGGCCACCTATATTATGACACCGATTTCCGCCCAAGAGGTTTTGGGAATCGATCATCAGTCAATGGAGCCATTTGCCAATGATGCGGTGACGACCATCATGCGCGGACATTTATTCCTGCCTCTTTATATCAACCCTGTTTATATGGATGGAGCTCGCTGGAAAATGATTGCGGACATCATTACCTGGGCCAGAAAGAATGCACCGTTAATCGGAAATACGAATGTACTCCTTCCGGAATCGTGGAAAAACGGTCGTGTACCAAGGTTTACGGATGATGCTTCTACTATGCCGTATGAACCTTATGGCTACGCCCATTGCATCAATGACAGGGGACTTATCGAACTTAGAAATCCCTGGATTAAAAACAGTGAATATATCCTCAAGATAGATAGTTCCACCGGCTTTTCAAATCATGCAAGAAATCTGAATATCGTAAGTATCTATCCGGAGGTAAGAATTTATGCAAGAGACATTCGGTATGGTGATTCGATAAATATTCCCCTTGCACCTTATGAAACACTTGTAGTATCAGTCTCTGACAATGAGTCTTTGAAAGGACTGTCAAATGCAACGGATTTGCTCAGCGGTTTTGGCCGTGTCCAAATCAATAAAATTGAAAAGGCTGTTGTTAACCCTTTAGAATCAAGCCATTCTGAAAAATCGGATTCAGTCTTCCAGCGTACGGATTCATTGGTCAGAATCGGCATGGAAGGATCCGTTGAAGTGAAATCACCGCAGGCGGATTTACTCGTACTTATAGAAAGCGACCATGAAACTTTCGATCAAAAAGGAACAGTTTACATCAACGGAAATCCGACACCATTTGTAACAACGGAGAACAGACGTATATTACCCAGATGGAAAGCAAGCAAAAGATATTGGGTTTTTCTTAAGGCACCTTTAAAATATGGGAAGAATGTGATTTCTCTTAAGCTTGACTTACCTAAATCACCACAAAAAGTATCGGTTTGGGCGTGGGCTAAGAAACCTGGTGATATTGCATCAAAAAGCTACCCCAATGCACTTCCGCAACCTGAAGAGATTTCTTTGGAGTCAGTCAATCTTATTGAACCATTCGCTACAGAAACGATTTATCTTAGTCCAAAATAAGAGATTGTTGAGAAATCAAGATAAACAAGGGTACCTCCCTGAGATAAGGGACATCAAATATTTCACCGGTTTTACCGGACAACAATGAATTAAAATGAAGCGAGCAGGTTTGTAAACCGTTCAGGTTTATTATGATAACAGAACATGTGAGTTTCATAGGATTTTAAACAAAAAAAAGATTATCATATAAAAATTTTTTAAGGATCTTTATGGAATCATGCTTATTATCTTATTTCCGGAAAAACAGATCGGGATCTCGATTAATAAATATCTGGGTATAAAGTTTTTAATCGAATCTATAAGTAGAAAATGAAATGACTGAAGAAGAGAAAATTTTTGAAGGTAAGTTGTTTGATGCCCGTTCTCAGGAATTACGGGATATAAAACACAAGACGCATGTACTTTGTCAGAAATTTAACACGCTTGATGAGTATGACAAAAATCGGTTGCCGATTATTAAAGAATTTGTAGGAGCGATAGGTGAGAAATATTATTTTCAGGGTCCGATCCAGTTCAATTACGGAAAACATACATTCATCGGTGAAAATTTCTTTGCGAATTTTAATACGACAATTTTAGATGATGGAAGAATTTATATTGGGGAAAATGTGATGCTTGGTCCGAATGTTTCGTTGATGGCCACCACTCATCCCTTAATATCTGAAGAAAGAATAGCCATGAGATATAAAGACGGTCATGTCTCCGTCTCGGAATATGCAGAAGAGATTCATATAGGAAACAATGTTTGGATAGCTTGTAATGTGGTCGTTTGCGGTGGTGTAACAATCGGGGATAATGCTGTAATAGGAGCCGGAAGTGTTGTCACAAAAGATATTCCGGCAAATTATGTAGCGAATGGTAATCCTTGTAAGCCGATTAGACCTATTACTGAAAAAGATTCAAAGTTGGATTTATTGTAAATTTTAAGAGGAAAATATTAGGATAAACATTTTCTGGACAAATAAATATAAATAAACAATGAGTGCCTATTTTATTGCAAGAGTTAAAATCTCAGATAAAGAAAAATACAAACAATACATAGATGCTGTCCCAAATGTCATCGATAAATTTAATGGCAAAGCGATTGTCAGAACAGAACAATGCTTAACATTAGAAGGCACCGAAGAAAATCGCAGGATAATAATCATTGAATTCCCGTCGTTGGAAAAAGCAAAAAAGTTTTATCATTCCGAAGAATATCAAAAAATAAAAAAAATAAGAGAAAAAGCCGCCATTGGTGAAATTATTGTAGTTGAAAGTCTTCTGTAAAAAGGAATCAACGAATAAAACAGCATTTGGTTTACTTGTTCTATTCGAAGATGTCTCTTTTTTCCAATTTCTGCATTTTTCAGATCTCTACCTTTGCGTCATCTAATCACAATTTAAACCGAATAAGATGAAAAAGATTTTTTACTGGGTGGAGATTCCTGCTGAGAATTTCGACCGTGCTGTAGATTTCTACGACAAATTGCTGGGCATTAAACTTGAAAAAGTCGAATGTGAATCGGAAAAAATGGCATGTCTGCCTGATGATGCAGGTGCTATTTCATGGGCACCAGATTTTAAGCCGTCAAAAGATGGTGTGCTGGCAAGTATGAATTGTGGAAACGACATCGATGGATGGATGAAGCGCATTGAAAAAAACGGAGGAAAAATAATTCGTCCGAAAACCAAAATCGAGGTCGAAGGCCGCGGTTATTTTGCTCTATTTATTGACACTGAGGGCAACCGACTCGGGTTATATGGTGAGTAAATTGTAGCTTATACCGACCCCGCCAATTTTAAAACGGGGTCGGCACCCATCAAAAACAGCATTTTTTATATGCTCCATTTTAAGAAGAAGTTCTATATTTGACATTCATTTGTCTAAATCCATTAACAACGATTAAATTTATTCGACAATCATAGAAAGCTTTTTCAAAAATGAATTTTCGACTGATACAACCAACCCCATCGCTTTCGACATATATCAAACAATACTGGTTTCTGGAAATGGAAGCCAGTGAAGGTGTGGGAGAACGTGTGGTACCGAATGGATATGTGGAATTGACTTTTCACTTTGCTGACCATTTGCGGAAGATCAAACTGACCGACGAACTGCAACCGGGAATTATAATCTGTGGTCAGAAAACAGGTTTTTTCGACGTACGGCCAACCGGCAAAACGTCAATGCTTTCCATTCAGTTCTTTCCGCATAGTGCAAGCTTATTTTTCGATCTACCTATCAGCCAAATAGCCAACGAGACGCTGGATTTACGTGATGTTATAGGGACACCTGCCCATGAACTTGAAGAACAACTCTACGACCTGCATACGCTTGATGATAAAGTGAAACATATTGAGGATTTTTTGCTTCTCCGGCTATCAAGAAAAACAGAATATTATGCATGGGGTCGGATTTATCATAATATTCTACTTATCAATCAATCCTACGGTTCAATAATGCCTGACCGGTTAGCTTCAGAAGCTTGCCTGAGTCGCAAACAACACGACCGGCTTTTCAAACAATTTGTAGGATTATCACCAAAAAAATATCTGAAAGTAATCCGCTTTCAGTACTGCCTTTTTGTCCATCAGCGACATCCACACGAAAGTCTCACCGAACTGGCCTACCGCTCCGGTTATTACGATCAGTCACATATGATCAACGATTTCCGGGAACTGTCAGGCATCACTCCACATCAGTATTTTACCAATTGTGAAGCACCTTATTCAGATTATTTTTGAAAATGGTTGATTAACCTACCATTTGATATTTGACAGTTTGATAATCTGAAGAGGATATATCAAAAAAAATTTTTAAGCTTCTGAAATTTGAATATTTGAGTTTGATCTCAGATAAGGTATACGAATAAAGGGGGTCTCAGACTTTTGAGACACCCTCGAACCATATTTCAGAGACTAAAAAAATGACCGGTAAACGAGCCATTTTTCAATATTTATTATAGCTTTGTATTTGAAATATTAAACTGTTGGGCTTGCGCTTTGCACACCTCAGGTGAATCAGTTATACCGGCATTCCGGTAATCAAGTATCTATGGCCGTTTATTTTAGATAACAAAAAGCTGAAGAATTATCATGGAAAAACTCTTATTGACCAATCCGGAAATTATTCCGGAAAGACAAGTGCTTGAGTCTGCACTCAGGGATGCTTTTCCGACTTTTGAAAAGTTGTTTTCTTTTTTCTCAGAAAAGGAAGAGAATCTGGTACACGGATGGAGATATTACAACGACTACAGAGCCTGGCTATGTAAAGTCCAGTTTAAAAAGAAAACTGTTTTTTGGCTTTCAGTCTGGGATGCTTACTTCAAAATAACATTCTATTTTTCCGAAAAACATTTAGATGAATTCTTCGAACTACCCATTGATGAATCCGTCAAAGAGTTGCTGAACCAGTCCAAACCAAGTGGAAAACTTATTTCTTTGGTCCTGACCATCCGGGACTCAGGACAGCTCGATGATGTCCGGCACATGATAGACTTTAAAAAAAAGATCCTATTTGGGAATAAATAATATTTTCGGAAGTGGAGGAAGTCTTTCCTTCAAAAGACATCTTGCCGTTGCAACAAATGCAACCATTTGTTTGTTCTTTTGTTATATTTTGCATGAAAAACATGCTATTAAAACCATAGGAGGTATTAAATATGAAACAGACAAAACCTTTTATCATTACAATCAACCGTCAGTTAGGCAGCGGAGGTGCTTATATCGGACAGCAACTCGCAAATAAACTGGGCATTTTTTATGCGGACAGAGAAATCATTCTTCATGCAGCCAAAGAACTTTCTGTCATGGAAGAAGATATTGATTTTCGGGAAGAAAAGGCTCCTTCGTTCTGGGAATCATTGTTTCAAAACAATGCTTTTAATGCGGATAGTTATATACCACAAAAGGCGATGCCGCCAACAAGCCGCGAATTATTTGAAACCGAAGCAAACGTCATCAGACATATCGCAAAAGAAAAATCTGCAGTCATTATCGGCCGATGTGGTTTTTATTTACTAAAAGATTATCCGAATTTGATCAAGATCTACTTGCATGCAAGCAAGGATTTTCGAAGCAACAGAATCCAGAGGATTTATGAAATATCAAAAACGAATGCCGATAAAATGATTATTCAGAACGATAAAGCAAGGGCTTCCTATTGCAAAAGTTTTACAGGAAAAGAATGGGCTGACGCCAGAAATTATGATATTTGCATCGACACCGGCAAAGTGGATATTGACAAAGCAGTCGAACTCATTTTAAGTTATCTGAAAGCAAAAGAAATATAAAAGTTATTTGAAATCGGAGAATTGATACTTTTGAGGAAACCTGTTTCATCGTTTCTATCGAATTATAATGAAAAATATACTGATTACAGGAGCCAGCGGTTTTATTGGCAGTTTTTTTGTTGAGGAGGCATTAAAAAGAGGTTGGAAGGTATGGGCTGGTGTGCGAAGATCAAGCAGCCATGAATTTCTCACTGATTCAGCCATTCATTTCATTGATCTGGACTATGAACAGACTGATGTCTTGGTACGTCAAGTTGAAGACTATGCGGCAGAAAATGGCAAATGGGATTATGTCATTCATTGTGCAGGCATTACTAAAAGTACCGCTGATTCGGATTTTGAAAGAATCAACAACATTCAGACCCGACACCTGATAGACGTATTAATAAGTAGCGGCAACACACCTGAGAAATTTGTTTTTATGAGTAGTTTGAGTGTTCTGGGTCCCGGGGATGAAATTCATGATATTATCCCCTTTAGCTTAGAAGACACTCCAAAACCGAACTCAGCCTATGGAAAAAGCAAAATCCATGCAGAACAATACCTGCAATCACAGACCGATTTTCCGTATATCATCCTGAGACCTGCCGGAGTTTACGGACCCAGAGAAAAGGATTATTACATAATGGTCAAGATGGTAAATTTAGGTTTGGATGTAGCTGTTGGTTTTAAGCCTCAACATCTTAATTTTATCTATATCAAGGATTTGGTCCAGGTCTGTTTTTCAGCCATTGATTCTTCGCTAAAAAACAAAGTCTGGTTTGTAGCAGACGGTGACACGTATACTTCACAAGAATATACCGCCATCATAAAAGGAGTTCTAAACAAAAAGCATGTCCTGAAAATCACTTTTCCTTTGTGGTTCGTCCGGTTCGTTTCCGTATTTTCCGGACTATTTTGTAAAATCACCGGAAAGCCCTCGCTTCTTAACCCTGATAAAATCAAAATCATAAAACAGAGGAACTGGAGTTGCAACATTTCTTCGCTGGAATCAGATCTTGGATTCAAGGCAAAATATAAATTAAGGGAAGGTATGGAAGAAACCGTGAGATGGTACAGGGAAAATGGGTGGTTGTCGATGAACCGTAATCCTTAATTTAATGACCAAACAAAAAAAATATCCTATTGGAAATAATCGGCATGTCATTTATGAAGCGACAAAATCGATTCCTAAACGGCTCATGTCGAAATTCACGTTATTGGCGGCATTCAGCTCCATCTTACAACTGTTATCTCCACTTGCTGATACCTGACGAAGTTTAAAAAGACCTCCGAAAATCCGTCCGATTTCACCACAAACCATATCTGGATTGAGTATGACGCCACGTCCCCGTCAAAAAAGTGAAGCTGATAAGAAAGATGAAACACGCGGACAAACAGTCGATCCGGACAGGGATCTCGCCAATCACCCAAGAACCCGGATATACATATTCCGCCAAACCATTTGTAAAAATAGAAAATTCATTACACAAATCTACACTTCTGCTTATCTCCTCGTTGCATGGGAGAATCCAAACACTATGTTGTAGAACATAATGTTTTCTTGGTACTTCTGGTAAAAAATATTGTATTACTAATATTACAGCAAACATGAATGGAAAATTAATGAATGACTTATTTAGAAAATATCTTGACAACAATCTTACAAATCAAGAATTTCAGGATTTCCAAAGATTTGTAAACGCTTCAACGAACGAAGAACTTGAACCGATTCTGCAGCAAGCCTGGAAAGAGGAAACAGGGATTGGTACAGATACACAAAAGATTTTTCAATTAAAACAAGATATAGACAAGTCCAATCACCGGAACTTTATCAGGAACAGTTACCAAAAGACATTAAGAATTGCAGCCATGATTGCAATTCCGCTTTTGATCATCTCAATGTATTTCTTTTTCGGGAAGACATCGGAAAAAGCGGCAAGTGATATGATAGTTTCTGTAGCTGATGGTGAGAAAGTAAATATTGTATTACCTGATGGTACAAAAGCCAATTTGAATTCGCAGACAATTTTAAGTTATGACGTCAATCTTTTCAATAAAAAGCAAAGATGTATCAAGCTCTCGGGAGAAGGTTTTTTTGAAGTTGCCAAGAATGAAAAAAAGCCTTTCATCATCAAGACCAGTGATATGGATGTCAAAGTGCTCGGTACAACATTCAATCTACTTGCTCGTGACGAAAACAATTTGGTAGAAATTTATCTACTCGCTGGAAAAGTAAATCTTACATCAAATTCCACCATGGAGAATGTGATTCTGCACCCCAACCAGAAAGCTGTGCTGGATAAAAAGACCGGCAAGATCAACGTATTCAGAACAAGCTCTGATGAATCACTGGCTTGGCGCAGAGGAGAACTTATCTTCCACGGCACCACAATCCGGCAAATTTTCAGAGAAATAGAACGGAGTTATGGCGTTAAAATATCTGCCCAATGTCCTGATTTTATTATGAACGATTTGTTTACCGGAACCTTTTCTGTAGAAAATTTGGACGAAACCATGAAAATACTCAAGATGCATTATAACTTCAATTACAACATTGATGGGAAAGTTGTATCTATAAATGGTCCTTATTCGAATAAATATAAAAACAACTAATAACCGAGACCAAACACCGACAATACCTCAAAACAAAAATTCCAAACAAAATGAAACGAGCATGTTTGTAAAAACGTCCAAGTTTATGATAAAATGGACATGCGAGTTCCATATGACTTTAAACGAAAAAATGATTATCATATGAAAAACATTCAGAAATGGCTTTTAATTTCAGTAATAGTTTGCTGCTGGCTGAATATAAGTTCTGTATATGCTCAACACCAAACAATTTCCATAGATGTGAAAAATGTAAGTCTTGAGCAATTATTTAATATTATTGAAAAACAAACCAGTTATAAACTTTCTTACAGAAACAGTATTCTGGACAAGAAACAGGATATTATTCTGAAAATGAATCATGCAAGTGTTGACAAAGTATTAAACCTTGTTTTACCGTCAAAAGGACTAAAGTACACGATCGAAGAAAATTCGATTATTGTTACAAAAGCCGTAGAAAAAGTTGATTCAAATTCCAAATCAAAAAAAATATCAGGAACTGTTATTGACGAAAAAGGTGAATCAATTATCGGAGCAAGTGTCTTGCTTGATGGAACCTCAAAAGGTACTATCACCGATATCAACGGGAATTTCAATATGGAAGCTCCCGCCAACGGATCATTAAAAATTACATTTATAGGTTACTCCCCTCAAACAGTACCTATCGGAGGAAATTCTTTTATAAAAGTTACCTTGCAGGAAAATGTCAGAGCTATCAGTGAAGTGGTTGTAGTAGGTTATGGAACCCAGAAAAAAATAAATCTGACGGGGTCGGTTTCAATGATAACGGCAGAAGAATTGGACTCCCGTCCCATTTCCAGTGTGACAAACGGATTGCAAGGTCTGTTGTCGGGGGTCACGGTGGTAAATTCTACAGGCCAACCAGGAGCAAGCAGTACCAGTATCCGTATTCGTGGACTTGGAACAATCGGGAATGCCAATCCGTTGGTATTGATTGACGGGGTTGAAGGTGACATCAGTATACTCAATCCGGAGGACGTTCAAAGCGTTTCAGTATTAAAAGATGCGGCATCAGCTGCCATTTATGGAGCAAGGGGTGCCAATGGTGTCATTTTGGTAACCACAAAAAAATTGAATGCCAAAAATCAGAAACCCAATATTTCGCTGGGTTCCTATTTAGGGACACAAAAGCCGACTAGTCTTCCGGAAATGTGCGATGCCCTGGAATTTATGACCCTCGACAATGAAGCCAGAACAAATGTAGGAGCAGCTGTTGCCTGGTCTGAAACTCAATTCGAAAAAGTCAGAACCGGTTCAGACCCAAATTATTTCGGAAATACGGATTGGGTTTCATCGGTACTGAACAAATCGGCACCCCAACAGAACTACGCTCTCACTGTAAATGGAAATACAGGGGAAACCGGTTATATGATAACCTACCGATACTTTGATCAGTCCGGTTTAACGGTCGGAAATTCCACTGGGGAGCAACGCCACAACATTCGTTTCAAATTTGATTCCCGAGTGATAGACCGAGTGAATATTTCCGCAAATATGGGATACACCATGCGTAAGATCACCTCACCTGTCAATTCCCTCACAAGCGGAGGAGGTGCTATTTATTCAGCCATGCGGACAGCACCTAACGTCCCCGTCTATTACACAGACGGTTCTTGGGCTTATGGAGGAGGTAACACCAATCCTGTTGCCATTTTATACGATGGCGGAAATAAAACAATTGATGCTGATGAATTATCCCTAATGGGAATTGCCAAATTTGATATTGTCAAAGGATGGGATGCAACCGCAACTTATAGTATTATAAATACAAATTCTCTGACAAACATCTTAAATAAAACTATTGTATTTACCAATCCGGATACTCCGGATACCCCAACTTATACCTATAACAGTTCCAACAGTTTGCAGAATCTTGATTTGCGTCAAAGACAACAAACCCTTATTCTACAATCAAATTTTGATTTTGCTATTAACAAACATCGATTCTCAGGAGTTGGCGGCTTTTCACAAGAATGGTCGGTATTAAGGCAGTTTGATGCTACCCGTTCAGATTTGGCGACCGAATACAATCCAACCTTAAATCTGGGGTCATTGGAAACCATGAGTAACGATGCCGGTGCTTCCCAATGGGCCATCCGCTCAGGTTTCGGAAGATTAAACTATAATTTTGATGATAAATACCTGTTAGAGTTTAATTATCGTTACGATCTCTCCTCCCGTTTTGAAACCGCTCATCGGGCAGGTTTGTTTCCCTCATTTTCATGTGGGTGGAGACTTTCCGAAGAACCATTTATGAAATTTTCCAGAAATATCTTCGACAACATCAAGTTTAGAGCTTCATGGGGTAAACTGGGCAATCAATACGTCGGTTCGACAAATTATCCATACTTGTCGGTATTGAATTCAGTTACCGGTTTATCAAACATCGGAACGCTGGCCACAGATGCTTATACACAAACGACATTGAATAACCCGCTTTTAACTTGGGAAAAAATTGATATGCTCGATTTCGGTCTTGATGTCACCTTGTTGAAAAATCGGCTGGGCATTACCTACGACTGGTATGACAAGAACACAAACAAGATTTTGCTGCAAAAAAATTATCCAAGTCAGATCGGAGCCACAGCTTCTGAAGAAAATGCAGGATCTGTCAATAACCGTGGCTGGGAAGTCAATATCAGCTGGAATGATAAAATCGAAAAAGTCGATTACGGATTTTCGTTCAATTTGTCAGATGTTAAAAATAAAATCACGAGTCTTGGAGGAACAGAAGCAGACCTCAGTTCCTATACCATCCGTCGGGTTGGAGATCCCATCGGTGCTTTTTACGGATACATTTCTGAAGGTCTGATGACTCCGGAAGATTTTGATTATAACGATTCCGAAGAAGGATATATGATGGAAAATGTTCCGGTTGTTGTAGGCAACAATTATGAACCCGGAGATATTAAATACCGTGATATCAGCGGACCACAGGGTGTTCCAGACGGCCGTATCTCTCCCGAATACGACCGGGTTGTTCTGGGAAGTGCCATTCCACGATACACTTACAGTTTCAAAGGAAATGCCGGATATAAGAATTTCGATTTTAGCTTTTCATTTCAAGGTGTCGGAAAATGTAACGGGTATTTAACAGGTTCGGCTCGTCATGCTTTTCAGGACATGGCTGGTTATCCGCAAAAAGTGCATTTGGACAGATATAATTTAGAAACCAACCCCAATCCAAACGCATCTTATCCACGTTTGACCTATAATACCAGCTTCAACCAGTCTACTTTTTCGACCTTTTGGTTGGAAGATGCTTCTTATCTCAGACTAAAAAATGTACAAATCGGTTATTCGCTTCCGGAAAGACTAATTCAAAAAGCCAAAATTAGAAAATGCAGAATTTATGCATCCGGAGAGAACTTGCTAACATTCACCGATTTCTTTTATGCCTATGATCCTGAAACCCCTATAACAAGTGGAGGTTATTATCCTCAGGTAAAAACATTTGTGGTCGGTATTAATCTCACTTTTCAATAATAATTCATCAAGTTTAAAACCAGATTAAAAACACAAAGATGAAAAAATATATATTTATCACTACTTTAATTCTTGTATTGACATCATGTAACGATGCCTTTCTGGAAAGAGATCCGCTGGATACCCTGACCAATGAAAATTTCTGGCAGACCGAGGATCATGTTATTTCTGCTGCCAATGCATTATATTCTGCCCTGAAAGGAAAAGATATTCTCAATCTGTTCGAATCTATGGGGGAGAGTGCTCCCTGGTCTGTCACCACAGCCTACCGGACTATCGGTGGTGGAAATTATGCGACCGATATCTCCCAGATCAATGGAATATGGGTATCTGCCTATTATAACATAGGCCGTTGCAACTATTTTCTGAACAATTATAATCGGGCAACTACCGTATCCAAATCAATTCGCGAAAGATATGCTGCTGAAGCCTATTTCTTCCGGACCTATGATTATTGGTTGTTAACATCTCTCTTCGGAGATGTTCCATATATCACAAAAGAACTTAATGTCAATTCTCCCGATGTCTATCGTGGACGCGATCCTCGTGCAACCATCATAGACAGCATTACTGCTACTCTGGAGCGAACATACACCAATCTTCCAAAATTCATAGAACCAGCTTCTGCTGAGTTCGGGAGAATTTCACAGGGCACTGCACTCTTGTTACTCTCGAGAATCTATTTATATAATGAACAATGGGATAAAGCAGCCGATGCTGCCACACGGGCCATGGCAACTGGATATCAACTCTATTCCACAGGAGATCCTGCCAATGATTACCGGAATCTGTTCAATTTTACAGGTAGAGCGTCCCGTGTCAGTGCCAATAAAGAGACCATGCTGGCTTATATTTATAATTATGATCTGGGAGAAGATGCACGTACGTCACATAATCTTTCGCGAGAGTTGTGGGTACCAAATGACTATTCCCGCTTTGTTCCGACAAAATCTATGATTGAAGCTTGGTTGACCGCTGATGGTCAGATTTGGAATCCAAAGTCCGTGAGTACCTACGAAAACGTATTCGAAAATCGGGATCCACGCATGAAACAATCCATTCTTCCACCGAACACAGCATGGAAAGGTGGAAAAGATGGTAATCCAAACAATTCAAATAATCAAGTGTTTACCTATCCGAAATTCACAAATGACAAGGATGGTTGTATGACCTATTCCGGATATTATTTATACAAATATGTCGAGCCTTCAAAAGTCGAAGATGTGGGCCATGATGACAATGATATCATTTTCTTCCGTTATGCAGAAGTCTTGTTGAATTATGCCGAAGCCCGTGAACGAGCCGGAAAGCTCACACAGAACGATCTGGACATATCTATCAATTTGTTGCATGACCGGGTAGGTATGGTTCATCTGAATTTATCAAACCTGCCAACAGGTTCCAACATTCGGACTGAGATTCGAAGGGAACGAAGAGTAGAACTTTTCTTCGAAGGCCACCGATATTTAGACATTATCCGATGGAAAGAAGGAGCTCGCTTGGGTGAAGATTTACTGGGCGTCAATCGTAGTTGGCTGGATACAAACAAACTGACACCGGGTGTTTTAAGCGGATTAAAATGGAAAACAGTAGACGGTGATCAATATTTAATCATAGAAACCGGAAGAAAATTTACAGATCCCAAACATTATTTGCTTTCTTTGCCGTTTACACAAACACAACGGAATCCGAACTTACTTCCGAATAATACCGGTTGGGAATAACAATATATGATAAGATGATAAAACGAATTATTTTCCCTTTGTTGCTCTTGGCCTCGATTATTGCCAATGCCCAGGATATTTCAGTACGTGTCATGACCATGAACATCAGAGAAGGTGGACAACTGGCCGGATACATAGCCGATTCTTTTTGTACCTGTATCCGGATATATGATCCGGATGTGGTTGTTTTTCAGGAAATGGACAATTATACCAACAGGAACGGAAACAAAGACTTAGTAAGTGAAATGGCTGTAAAACTGGGCATGTTTCCATATTTTGGAAGATCCTTCGCCTACGATGGCGGTGATTTCGGAAATGCCATTTTGTCCAAATATCCTTTTTACAATGCAAAGACCATCACTTCAAAACCAAGCGGGGCCAGTGAAACGAGAGGCTGTTCCTGGATTGACGTCTTATTACCAAACAAAAGGTCTATCCGACTTGCGGTCACCCATCTGGACGTTTCTTCCGAACAAGTGCGTGTTTCCAATCTGGCAACCATTAATGCTTCCATATTCTCAGGATCAACACTTCCAACCTTACTGATGGGAGACTTCAATGCCTCACCTGAATCAACCACCATTGTTTATGCGCTAAACAATTGGCAAGATATCGGAGCAGGAACCGGGTACACGTTTCCGTGTACCGATCCGACAAGCCGGATTGATTATATTATGGGTTATCCAAAAACCTGGACAAAAAGCAGTTATCGAATCGTGTCATATCCAAAACTTTCCGATCATTGTTTTGTTGTTGCAGAACTTTTATTTCCTTAATTTTATCTCGGATGAAGACCTTAAAAAATCTCTTATATATTTTGTTTTCTGCTTGTATGCTCGTTTCATGCGAAGATCCAAATACAGCAGAGCATAACGGTTACGAAGCACCGGAACCTCCTGCTGCCGTTGTGGATGGAAATCTGCTGACTGTGGAATATTATTCCCGTCTAAACGAAGAAAAACTATTTCAAACGGAAGACTACAATGCCATCATCAGCCACATTGTAGCCACCGGCAAGCCACTCGCCTTCTTTTTTGACCGTTCCGATGCCACCATCGGCCAAACTTCACCGGTAGTGGATATGGCTTGGCAAGCAAAAATGAAATCATTTTTTATACAAAATGAAACAGGGCAATCATACATTCAGGGGACAGGAATGATTGTTCGTTCCTTGGTTCCGGTCTTCGACGGTATCCATCGATCTGATAGTCTGTTTTTAGCCGGATGTACATTAATGGCCCCGTGCAACCAACCTGTCACTGTTGTACTTTCTACCTGTAAAATATCAAAAATATACCAGCAGGCTCAGATTGCAGAAGCCTTGGGAAACAGCCTAAAAACAAACAAAATCGTTATTGGAACCATTGCTACCGACCAGAAAGAATCGTTTCAAGAATACCTGAAATATCATATAACCGGTTTTCGACTGGCTTTTCATACAGTTTCCGATATAGAAAAAACATACTCGCTTTTCATACTCACTCCTGTAAATTTTGTCAGCAGAAACATTCAGGAATTTTCAGTCGGCGGAATTCCGATGTATCAATGTAAAATAGAATATTTAAATTAAAACATCATGAAAATTTTTAAAACATTGTTTATTCTGATTTTTTTCTGCTCATTTTCGAATATACTATTTGCTCAGTCCTCTGACACCCTAAAATTGATGACCTACAATCTACGTTTTGGCGAACTGGCCACATTGGAAGAGATTGCCACCTATATCAAGGGTGAGGCACCCGACATTGTAGCCCTTCAGGAATGTGACTGGAAAACAAATCGTGAACGTGCGCCACATCAGGCAGGCAAAGCCTTTGTCAACGAACTGGCCTATTATACAGGCCTTTTTGGTTTGTATGGAAAAGCAATCAATTATAAAAACGGATATTACGGAGTCGGAATATTGTCAAAATATCCGATCATAAAATGCGAACGTGTGTTTTTACCAAATCCGGATCAAAAAGAACAACGGGTCATGCTCGTTGCAGAAATAGAAATGCCAGACCTATCAACACTGACTTTTATTTGTACCCATCTGCAAGTGTCTTCAACAGAAGACAGAAAAGCACAAATTAAATTCATCAATCAAAAAATTAAAAAAATAAAGACTCCTGTCATTTTAGCCGGTGATTTTAATGCTTCTCCGCGTGATGAAGAAATCAAAAACGGTTTTACGAATTGGACCAATGCGACTGATACAACACTCACTTTCTCAACCATGAAACCGACAATTAAAATAGATTATATTTACGGCTATCCCAAGAACTCTATAAAAGTCATTTCCACCAAAGTGGATACCAACTGCAAACTATCCGACCATTTCCCTGTATGTTCGAAAGTCATCATTCAAAAATGATGGTTATTCATAAAGAAAATCCTATACGATGATGAATAAAATTTCATTTTACCATCCGTCGTTTCATCAACAAAAACTGTAAGTTTATTCTTCTGCAAATCTGATAACTCAAACGAAGCCAATGTGATTGAATGTCCGAAGATGCTGTAATACAAAATCGTTGGAAAAGATATAATTTTCTAAGTTAATAATATGACAAATCGTGTATTCTGTGTAGCTTTGCATTAAACCAGTATAAAATGTCAGGACTTTATTCACTGGAAAAACAGTATATCTGTGATTTGCGACGAGGATCGTACAAAGCGTTCGATGCACTATATTCTATGTATGCACACCGGCTTTACGGATTTATCTTAAAATTGACAAAGTCCGATGCAGACACAAAGGAAATAGTTCAGGATGTTTTCGTAAAACTTTGGTTAAACCGCGAAAACATCTCCTCTGACAGTTCTCTCCAGTCGTTTTTGTTTACTATTGGTAAAAACATTGCCATTAATAAATTTAGAGCCAATATCAATTCTCCTGTATTTGTAGATTACGTAGACTATCTGAATGAGAAAAATTTATATGGTGATAATATAACGGAAAGTATCGATTATGATGATTTCAAACTCAAATTGGTTCAGGCAAAAAATCATTTGAACAATACCCAAAAAATGATCTTCGAACTAAGTAAAGAGCTTGGATACAGTAATGCAGAAGTTGCTCAGAAACTAGATTTGAGTGAACAAACCGTTAAGAATCAACTGACCATCATCCTAAAAGTTCTAAAAGGACAACTACTGTCCAATGTCTACCTCTTCTCTGTTTTTTTTCTGTAAATATTTTTACGAATAATCAGATCGATCCATTTCGCAATTTCTGTTGCAGAACATATTTTTATTTCGGTACTTCTGATAAAAAATATTGTATTACTTATATCACGGTAATAAATGATGAGAAATAGAGAGTATTTACGACGTGAAGTTATCTGCCCTATACCCTGATTTATTAGAAACGATTTGTTTACCGGAACTTCTCTGTAGAGAATTTGAACGAAACCATGAAAATGCTCAAGATGCATGATAATTTCAATTACATCGTTGATGGGAAAATTGTATTTATAAATGATTCCCATTCGAATAAATACAAAAGAAACTGATAACCGAGACCAAACACCGACAATACCTCAAAACAAAAATTCCAAACAAAATGAAACAAGCATGTTTGTAAAAACGTCCAAGTTTATTATAAAATGGACATGCGAGTTCCATATGACTTTAAACGAAAAAATGATTATCATATGAAAAACATTCAGAAATGGCTTTTAATTCCAGTAATAGTTTGCTGCTGGCTGAATATATGTTCTGTATATGCTCAAAACCAAACAATTTCCATAGATGTGAAAAATGTAAATCTTGAGCAATTATTTAATATTATCGAGAAGCAAACAATCTACAAAATTTCATACAGAAACAGTATTCTGGACAAAAAACAGGATATTACCCTGAAAATGAATCATGCAAGTGTTGACAAAATATTAAACCTTGTTTTACCGTCAAAAGGACTAAAGTACACGATCGAAGAAAATTCGATTATTATCACAAAAACCGTAGAAAAAGTTGATTTAAATTCCAAATCAAAAAAAATATCAGGAATAGTCGTTGACGAAAAAGGCGAATCAATCATCGGAGCAAGTGTCTTGCTTGATGGAACCTCAAGAGGGACTGTTTCCGATATTAACGGAAGCTTTAATCTTGAAGCTCCTGCAAACGGATTATTAAGAATTACATTTATAGGTTACTCCCCTCAAACAGTGCCTATCGGAGGAAATTCTTTTATAAAAGTTACCTTGCAGGAAAATATCAGAGCTATCAGTGAAGTGGTTGTGGTAGGTTACGGAACCCAAAAAAAAGTAAATCTGACGGGTTCGGTTTCAATGATAACGGCAGAAGAATTGGAGTCCCGTCCTATTTCCAGTGTGACAAACGGATTGCAAGGTCTGTTGTCGGGTGTCACTGTCGTGAATTCTACAGGCCAACCAGGAGCAAGCAGCACCAGTATTCGCATTCGTGGACTTGGAACAATCGGAAACGCCAACCCATTGGTATTGATTGACGGAGTTGAAGGTGACATGAGCACACTTAATCCGGAAGACATTCAAAGTGTTTCAGTTTTAAAAGATGCGGCATCAGCTTCCATTTATGGAGCAAGAGCTGCCAACGGTGTCATTTTGGTAACCACAAAAAAGCTAAATACAAAAGATCAGAAACCCAATATTTCGCTAAACTCCTATTATGGAACCCAAACACCGACACGCTTACCGAAGATGTGTAATGCCACCGAATTCATGATGCTCGAAAATGAAGCAAAAACAAATGTAGGTGTTGGAATCACTTGGCTGGATTCCCATTTTGAGAAAGTTTTAAACAATTCAGACCCCAATTATTTTGGAAACACAAATTGGATATCTGAAGTCCTGAAAAAAGAGGCACCACAACAAAATTATTCATTAAATATCAATGGAAATTTGGGAGACTCCGGATATCTTTTATCCTATAGATATTTTGATCAATCAGGATTAACGGCTGGAAATTCCACAGGTGAGAAGCGACACAACCTGAGATTCAAGATCGATTCACACCTGCTGAATATAGTCGACATCACTGCAAACATCGGCTATACAGTCAGAAATATCATCAATCCGATATCATCATTGACTAGTGGCGGAGGCGCGATTTATAATGCCATGCGTATTGCCCCGAATGTTCCTGTTTATTATACCGATGGAACATGGGCTTATGGAGGCGGAAACACCAATCCTCTTGCAGTTTTAACCGATGGCGGTAATACTTCAACAGATTTTGATGAAATGACCGCAATGGGAATAGCAAAGATTTCTCTGATGAAAGGATGGGATGTTTCAGCCACCTATAGTATTGTTACCGACAATTCACTCGTCGAAACCATACGAAAAACCATCGTTTTTGTCAATCCTCAAACGCCAAACAAAACAGAGTACACCTACAATTCACCCGACGGAATAACAAATAAAGATTTACGGCAACGGCAACAGACATTGATCGTACAATCCAATTTCGATTTTAATTTAAATAAGCACAAAATATCCGGAGTCGCAGGATTCTCTCAGGAATGGTCTGTCTTAAGGCAATTTGAAGCTTCACGGAATGATCTCATCACAGAGTATAACCCTACCCTGAATTTAGGTTCGAAAGAAGAGATGAGCAATGACGCAAGTGCTTCTCAATGGGCAATCAGATCGGGATTCGGACGGTTGAACTATAATTTTAATGACCGATATTTGTTCGAATTCAATTTACGATATGATCTATCTTCTCGCTTCGAGAAATCACACCGGGGAGGATTATTTCCTTCCTTTTCCGGAGCATGGAGAATTTCAGAAGAGCCATTCATGAAGGCCACCCGCCAAATTTTCGACAACATTAAAATCAGGTCTTCCTGGGGAATGTTGGGAAATCAATATGTCGGATCAAACAATTATCCCTATTTGTCAGTTGTTAACGCCATTGAATCCGGAAATATATCTGCAATCGGAACCTTGGCTACAAATGGCTATACTCAGACTACTTTAGCGAATCCCAATCTGACATGGGAAAAAATCAATATGCTGGATTGCGGAATTGATCTTTCTTTATTAAAAACGCGACTCAATATCACCTTTGATTGGTATGACAAAAACACCAACGGAATCTTATTGCAACTGAATTATCCGGATCAAATAGGTGCAACCCCTTCAGAAGAAAACGTAGGGTCTGTTAATAACAGAGGTTGGGAAACGGATATTTCCTGGCATGATAAAATTGGGAAATTCAGGTATGGTCTGTCTTTTAATTTATCGGATGTAAAAAATAAGATTACAGATTTGGGAGATACAAAGCCCGATTTAAGTTCATATATGATACGGCAGGTAGGAGATCCTATTGACGCCTTCTATGGCTATATTGCCGAAGGTCTGATGACTCCGGAAGATTTCAATGTCTATGATGATTCAGAAAAAAAATACTACAGTCCGAAGGTGCCTACAGTTGTTGGAAATAATTATCAGCCGGGAGACATCAAATACAAAGACATGAGTGGTCCATCAGGGGTACCTGATGGACGTATATCACCTGAGTATGACAGGGTTGTCCTGGGCAGTGCCATTCCCCGTTTCACCAACAATCTAAAAATTGATCTGATGTACGGAAATATGGATTTCAGTTTTTCTTTACAGGGAGTAGGTAAATGCAACGGTTATTTACAGGGAACGGCTCGTCATGCTTTTCAGGATATGGCGGCATACCCACAAAAAGTTCATTTGGATCGGTATAACATTGACCTCAATCCAAATCCGAAAGCTTCCTATCCGAGATTAACCTATAATAAAGATTTTAATCAATCCACTTTTTCTACATTCTGGTTGGAAGATGCTTCTTATCTTCGATTAAAAAATATTCAGTTAGGTTATTCTTTACCTCAACAAATCATGAAGAAATTAAGTATTGAAAAATGCCGGATTTATGTTTCCGGAGATAATTTGTTGACCTTGACCGATTTCTTTTACGCGTATGACCCAGAAACTCCAATCTCAAAAGGAGGTTATTATCCTCAGGTAAAAACTTTTATTTTGGGTTGTAACCTGACTTTCAAATAATATAATTGAATCTGTCCTATAATTTATAAAAAAGATGAATACAATAAATACTATTCTCCATAAAAAGCTGCTGATCATAGGGTGTTTTCTTGTTTTTATTTCTTGTAATGATCATTTTCTGGATAGAGATCCGTTAGATACCTTAACAAACGCTAATTTCTGGCAAAGCGAAGATCATTTGATTAGTGCAGCAAATGTTTTGTACGAGGGTCTGACTGGTAAAGATCTACTGAATTACTTTGAAATAATGGGTGAAAGTTCTACCTGGGCTGTCCCGACAGCCTGGAGGACGATAGGTGGCGGAAACTATGCAACAGACATCAGCCAATTAAATAGTTTTTGGGTAAGTTCCTTTGAAAACATCAGCAGATGCAATTATTTTCTGGAAAATTATAATCGGGCAACATCTGTTCCCAAAGAGACAAGAGAACGCTATGCTGCTGAAGCTTACTTTTTCAGAGCTTTCACCTATTGGCGTCTAACTTCTCTTTTCGGTGACATTCCATATATTACAAAAGTTTTGAATGTAAATGATGCAGACGTTTATCGTAGCAGGGATAAACGTGCGGTAGTAATTGACAGTATCACTGTTGCTCTTGAAAGATCCTATACCAATCTGCCGGCTTATATTGAGCCAGCATCCACAGAATTCGGAAGGATTTCCCAGGCAGCAGCACTTACCTTGTTATCAAGGATTTATTTATATAATGAGCGGTGGAATGATGCTGTCAGTGCTTCAAAAAGAGTGATGGATATAAATTATTATAAATTATACTCAACAGGAAAACCGACAGAGGATTATTGTAATTTGTTCAAATTTGCCGGACGGGCATCACGTGTAAGTGCAAATAAGGAAACAATATTGGCCTTTGTATATAACTCTGATTTAGGAGAAGATGCTCGTGTCTGGCACAATCTATCGCGGGAAGTATGCGAAATTAACGACTACGCACGTTGGATGCCTACGAAATCAATGATTGAAGCATATCTGACGGCTGATGGAAAAATCTGGGATCCCAAAAGCATCAATACCTACGAAGAAGTTTTTGAAAATCGTGATCCGCGGATGAGACAATCCATTTTACCACCGAACACACCTTGGGAAGGCAGAAAAGACGGTAATCCGAATAATACGGATATCACCATGTTTACCTATCCCAAATTGTCAAATGACAAGACAGGAGGTATGACCTATTCCGGATATTATATCTTGAAATATGAAGAACCCACCAAGGTCAATCAATTATATCAGGATGACAATGACATTATCATGATGCGGTATGCCGAAGTTCTTCTGAATTATGCCGAGGCAAGGTACAAGCAAGGGACCCTGACACAGGCAACAATTGACAGTACTATTAATCTGTTGCGTGACCGTGTTGGAATGGTTCACCTTGATTTAAACAATTTACCTGCAGGTTCGGATATTTTTACGGAAATCAAGAGAGAGAGAAGAGTTGAACTGTTTTTTGAAGGACATCGGTACTTCGACATTATTCGCTGGAAAGAAGGTTGGCGTTTAGGTGAAGATTTATTGGGCGTGAACCGAAATTGGCTTGATCCCAATAAACTGGAACCAGCAGGCATTCTCAATGAACTCAGCTGGAAATATGTTGATGGTGGGTATTATTTGATTATTGAATCGGGAAGATCTTTTAACCCTGCTAAAAACTACCTGCTTTCATTGCCATTTAAACAAATGCAACGAAATCCGCATTTACTTCCAAACAATCCTGGCTGGAATTAATCAATTATTCTAATTTAGGCTAAACATTAAAAGATGATGGCAGATACTAAAAGACTAATGTCACTGGATATATTTCGCGGAATTACAATAGCTCTTATGATTTTGGTCAATAACCCCGGAGCACTGAAATACACCTACATTCCGCTAAAGCATGCGCTCTGGATTGGATTTCCGGCTGCGGAACTGGTATTCCCGTTTTTTCTGGTTATCATGGGAATTTCCACCTATATTTCCTTGCGAAAATTTAATTTTGAGCCATCAAAAGTGTTGATATTCAAGATATTGAAAAGGACAGTCATCCTTTTTCTTTTGGGGCTGTTGTTAAATTGGTTGGATCTCATCTTTGACGCCCTTGGTTCTCCGGAAGTATTAAACGAGAAAGGTTTTTGGGGGATATTGACTGATCTTGATTTATTTCAGCATTTTAGATTCATGGGCGTTTTTCAGAGACTGGCGTTGGCTTATGGATTTACATCGCTTCTGATCATTGCTTTTAAGACTAAGCATTTATCAATTGTTGCATATAGCATATTGATTGTTTATGCTGTGATTCTATTTTTAGGAAACGGATTCGAATGTTCCGAGCAAAATATTGTTTCAATAGTAGACCAACATTTACTAGGGAAAGACCACCTGTATGCGTTAAGATCATTAGAGGGGCCACGAATTGCATTCAATCCGGAAGCAATTCTAAGCACGCTGCCTTGTATATCACAAGTGTTGATCGGATTTTTGTTTGGTAAAATAATCTTTTCCGCTCAGGATATGAATCTCAGGCTTCGGAAATTATTCGCTTATGCCAGTATTTTATTGGTTACCGGATATCTGTTTAGTTTTATGATACCGATTATTAAGAATGTCTGGACTCCTACCTATGTTTTGATAACAAGCGGGTCTGCCGGTCTAATGATGGCTTTATTGATCATACTTGTTGATATAAATGGTAAACAGAATAAGCTCTCTTTGATGTTTGGCGTATTTGGCATCAATCCGCTTGCTTTGTATCTTTTTTCAGATTTATTGGCGTTCCCTGTAAAATCATTGAAATTCATGGTAAATGGGTCCTATTTTACAATACGGGACTATTTTTATGATAAAATGCTGACTCCATTATTTGGTGCGCAGTTTGGCTCTCTTCTGTATTCATTGAGTACACTTTTTATTTGCTGGTTGTTGGGATATATACTTTATAAAAGACAGATATATATTAAAGTATGAAAGTTTCATATCATATAAATGCATCTATATTAAAAAAATAAAATTGTGAAAAAGAAATTATCAAACTTGTTTATTGCACTTTTGTATGTTATAATCAATGCCTCTGCAGGAAATGCAACAGATACACTGAAAGTAATGACTTACAACCTCCGTTTGGGTGAATTGGCTTCACTGGAGCAGCTTGGCGGATATATTAAAAATCAGAATCCGGATTTTGTCGCATTACAGGAATGCGATTGGAAAACGAACCGTTTACTTGCTCCAAAACAAGCGGGGAAAGCATTTGTCAATGAGTTGGCTTATTTTACAGGATTATTTGGATTGTATGGTAAAACGATTGACTACAGAGGAGGTTATGAAGGTGTCGGACTCCTGTCGAAATATCCGATTATTAAAAGCGAACGGATCTTATTACCAAATCCTGTCCCTAAAAAAGAACAGAGGGTATTGTTGATTGCCGAAATAGAAATGCCTGATCAATCAACACTGACTTTTATATCGACACACCTGGAAGTCTCATCGGCAAAAACCCGTAAAGCTCAAGTTGATTTTATCAATAAACTGATAAAAAATTTAAAAACACCAGTTATTCTTGCCGGCGATTTTAATGCCACACCCAACGAAAAAGAAATAAAAGAGGGGTTCACAGATTGGTATAATGCGACCGATACCGTATATACTTTTTCGACAATGAAACCAAAAATTAAGATTGACTATATTTTCGGCTTCCCCAAAAATAACTTTAAACTTTTTTCAACAAAAGTTGATACCGATTGTAAACTTTCTGACCATTTTCCGGTATGCTCAAAAATCATACTCAAAAAATAGCAAACAGTTAATAGATACAAAATAAAACTCAAATTCTAAATTTAAAAAGCTATGAAAAAACGAAATTTCTTATTGCTGGCAATTTTGCTGGCCGTTGCGACCAATTTCATATCGTGTAAAACCGATGAAAGTAATGAAGCAAATGTGCAATTCACACTAGATCAGCTGAGTATTGACACCCTAACTTATGCTGAACCTTTTCAGATAAAGGGTCTTGCAACTGCTGATAATGCGATTACAAAATTGACTTTTACAGGAGTCAAACTTGTTGATGGAGCTTATGTCGCTCAGGGAGATGCTCAGGAATACGGCAGTATCGGAACGAGTAATATAGATTTCAATATGGACTATTTTGTCGACTGCAAAGATATTACTCATATTGAAGTGAAAGCTTTCGTGGGTACTGCTTCTAAAACGGCTTATATTTCAGTAGGTACCGTTATCGGCGAAGCAAAGGGATCTGCATTATTTACAGAAGTCGTAATGAAAGCAGATTCCATTGTATGGAATGCCGAGAACCATCCGACCGTTTATACAACACCAAATACAGGAGCTGCAGCTACAACTCCTTCGTTCTTTTCCATACATGGAGTAACCATCAATGGAGAAGTTAAGCATGTACTTACAGGCGATGAAATTCGCTCGGTTGAAGGATTGAACGGTAGTTTTTGTTTTTTGAATGTATTGCAAAATACTGCTAATTGTGCATATATTGGTTCTCAACGTGGATATATGTTCTCCAATCTTTTATCTAATCAGTTGGGAGGTGGTACCACCGGACGTCAATGCGATTTGTACAATATCGGAGGAAAAGCCATCCGTAATCAGAATATTGATACGACAGAATTTAAGATTATTCCCGGTTCATGGATTGGAACAAGTTGGGTTGAATCGGATTACAAATTTGTAGATTCCCTGTTTGTTGTTTTAGGCAATAAAGCAACTACCGAATCCGCTAAATTAAAAGCTTATTATTTATTGGGCAAAATTCAGAAAAGACTTGATAATGCCACTTTGGGCGAACCTGTCAATCCGACAACTCTGGGCGCGGTAAATTATGCACGTCGCCGTACCAATGCAGGAACAGGCGGAACAAGTGCCATGGTTGAGAACTTCCGTGCCGGAGACTACATCATTCTTAGAAGCCATCAAAAAGGTAAAAATTACTATGGTATCATGCAGATTTCTCAAATGTATGATGATACTCAAGCTTTTGTTACTGTTGAAGGAGTCGGACAAAAAATAGGGCAGGAAGAAGCCAAACAACTTTTCCAGAAACCTATTATTCTGAATATCAAGGTTCAGACTAAGACAAATTAATATCTGCCAAGTTCATACCGGTCTCAAAGTTTTTGAGGCTGGTATGAATTTAGACTTTACGGTTTGTATGGATAACCTAAATTTTACGGCAGAGATAACGCACATTCTCAAAATTTGAAATAGGCTTCGCCATTTTTTTAATGGAGTCCCCAGATAAATCATATACTTATGAGGTTATTATTTACCATTCTATTAGTAACACTTCAAACCGGTTTTGCCGCTTTGTCTGCAAATCCATCTACTGTCAATAGCCGGAATTATAACGATGGTGTGACTCCGGCCAGGAATGTGCTCCAACGGTTAATCGGGGATAAAGTCAACAGTATTGACCTACAAATAATTCCGTCAAATAGCGGTTTCGACACCTTCGAAGTAAAAGCTAAAGACGGGCAACTCAGCATAAGCGGCAGCAGCACAACAGCTATATGCTACGGCTTTAACAAGTATCTTCAGGAAGCCTGCAACAGTATGATTACCTGGAGTGGTAAAAACCTGAACATACCGGCCACCTGGCCTGATTATGAAATAAAACAGGTGACCTCTCCATATCATTACCGATATTTCCTGAATGTAGTCACTTTCGGTTATACAACTCCTTATTGGGATTGGACCCGCTGGGAAAAAGAGCTGGACTGGATGGTCCTGCACGGCGTCAATATGCCGCTTGCCACCGTTGCAAGTGAAGCCATAGCTGAAAAGGTATGGTTGAAAATGGGCTTGACAAAAGATGAAATCAGAGCGTTTTTCACCGCACCTGCACATTTACCTTGGCACCGTATGGGCAACCTCAACAAATGGGATGGTCCCCTGACTGACGCCTGGCAAGAAAACCAGCTGAAATTACAACACCAAATCATTGACCGGATGCGTGAATTGGGACAAGAGCCCATTGCACCAGCCTTTGCTGGTTTTGTGCCCGAAGCCTTTATGGACAAACACCCCGAACTCAAGGTCAAACGGCTGAAATGGGGAGGATTCCCCGAAGAATACAACGCTTTTGTGCTACCTCCCGATTCTCCCTTCTTCGAAAAAATCGGGAAACTCTTCATAGAAGAATGGGAAAAGGAATTCGGCAAGAATACATACTATCTTTCCGACAGTTTTAACGAAATGGAAGTACCTGCCCCAAAAAACGACAACAAAGCAAAATATAAACTCCTGGCTGATTACGGCAAATCCATCTATAAATCTATCATAGCCGGAGACTCCGAGGCCATCTGGGTGACACAAGGCTGGACATTCGGATACCAGCACAAATTTTGGGATAGAGACTGTTTACAGGCACTCCTGAGCAAAGTCCCTGATGACAAGATGGTCATCATCGATTTGGCCAATGATTACCCCAAATGGGTCTGGCATACCGATCAGGTCTGGAAAAATCAAGATGGGTTTTATGGAAAAAAATGGATATACAGTTATGTTCCCAATTTTGGAGGCAAAAATCCGTTGACAGGCGATCTATCCCTCTATGCCTCCTATTCAGCCGAAGCTTTGCGCTCTCCCTACCGAAAAAATCTAATTGGTTTCGGTTCTGCTCCTGAAGGCATCGAAAATAACGAAGTAATTTATGAATTGCTGGCCGACATGGGTTGGCAGGAACAAGAAATGGATATGAACCAGTGGATAGCCCGCTATTGCAAGGCTCGTTACGGAGCTTACCCAAAACCCATGGCTGAAGCATGGGAAGGATTGCAACAATCGGTTTACAGTTCACTTTACTCCTACCCGCGGTTTACCTGGCAAACAGTTGTGCCTGATCAACGTCGAAAAAATAGGATTGATACCAGTCCTGCCTTTTTCAAGGCTGTAGAATCTTTTCTGGCATGTTCCGATGAATTGAAACAATCCGAATTATATCGCAATGATGCAGTGGAACTCTCTGCCTTCTATCTTTGCGCCAAAGCCGATGAATATTACAAAGCAGCTTTGAAAAATGATTCCATCGGACAAAAAGAAGCAAGAAAAAAAGACTTGAAACAAACCATCAAACTTTTGCTTCTGGCCGATCGTTTATTGGAATCTCATCCTTCATACCGGTTACAAACATGGGTGGATTACGCACACCACCAAGCAACCACTCCTGAAGAATATGCCCATTATGAATCAAATGCAAAAAGGCTCATCACAACCTGGGGTGGTTTTCAGTCCGATTACGCCGGCCGTGTCTGGAGCGGTCTGATTCGAGATTATTACATTCCCCGAATCATCAATCACCTGTCGGATAAGAAAATTGACATCCGTGTATGGGAAGAAAACTGGATACGTAAACCATGGACATCAAAAATAAAACCTTATTCCGATCCGGTTAATACAGCCAAACGATTGGTCTTTGAAACAAAAAACAAATCACTGTAAGATTTTTCCGAAACATTTAAAGATATCAAATCCTTAATAAAAGAACATGCTTAACCTAAACAAAAAAAAAATACTTGACCTGATACTCGGAGGTCTTTTTATCTTTTCAATACCTTCGTTTTCACAGGAAACAAGAGAACCGGAAGAAAAGGCGGCCATGGAGCTGATCCAGAGAATTATTCCCTCCCACTCCGACAAGTTCGAAGTTGCCCTGATTGCAAAAAAAGATGACAAAGACCTCTTCGAAATCGAATCTGTCTCTGGTAAAATAATATTACGCGGCAACAACGGAATTTCCATTGCCAGTGCCCTGAATTATTATCTGAAAAATTATGCTCATTGCCAGATCACCTGGAATGGCACCAATTTGAATTTACCAGATCCATTGCCAACCGTTCCGAAAAAAATTCAAAAGAAATCGCCTTATAAATATCGTTACTACCTGAATTACTGCACATTCAACTATTCCATGAGTTGGTGGGACTGGGATCGCTGGCAAAAGGAAATTGACTGGATGGCCTTGAACGGCATTAACATGCCCTTGGCAGTAACAGGACAAAACTCCATCTGGCAACGGGTATATAAAAGTTTAGGTTTTACAGATAAAGAGTTGGAAAGTTTTTTCAGCGGACCGGCCTATTTCAACTGGTTCTGGATGGGGAATCTTGACGGATGGGGCGGACCCCTACCACAAAGTTTCATGGATCAGCACGAAGCACTTCAAAAGAAAATCCTGCAACGGGAAAGATCTTTCGGTATGACTCCGATTCTACCGGCCTTCACAGGTCACGTTCCACCTACATTCCAAAACAAGTTTCCAGAAGCCAAAATAAAAAAAACCAAATGGGGTGATTTTTCACCGGTGTGCATACTGGACCCAAGCGAACCTCTTTTCACTGAAATCGGCAAACGCTTTATTGAAGAAGAAACCAAAGTTTACGGTACGGACCATTTATATTCGGCAGATACTTTCAACGAAAATACACCTCCGACAAAAGATTCGGTCTTCTTGAACAATGTGAGCCAAAAAGTATATCAATCAATGGCTTTGGCCGATCCGAAAGCCACCTGGATCATGCAGGGATGGATGTTCCACCATCAAAGAAATTTTTGGGGAGCCGAAGAAATCCAAGCTTTGCTCAATGCCATTCCCAACGATCACATGATCATACTCGATTTGTATAGTGAACTCCATCCTGTCTGGAACCGGACAAAAGCTTACTATGGCAAGCCATGGATTTGGTGTATGTTGCACAATTTCGGAAAAAACATCAGTATGTCGGGTATCATGAGTAGTATCTCTCAAAATCCGGCTAAAGCCTTGAACGATCCGAAAGCAGGAGAAATGATGGGTATAGGTTTAACCCCGGAAGGTATCGAACAAAATCCTGTCCTTTATGACCTGATGCTTGAAAATGTATGGCGCGATACTCCTATTGACCTTAAATCCTGGCTAAAAGACTATGCATTTTGCCGTTACGGCAAGAAGAACATGCACGCAGAAAAAGCCTGGGATATACTAAGCAAAAGTGTTTATGCTGATTCTATTACAGCCGGAGGCCCCGAATCAATCATTACAGCCAGACCTACTTTCGCCAAGAATCCCGGAGGATGCACCAATACAAAATTGCCATACGACCAAATGGCACTGGTCAAAGCCTGGGAACAAATCATGGCTGCCTCAGATGAGTTGAAAAACAGCGATGGTTACCAATACGATGTTGTAGATATTACCCGTCAGGTATTGGCCAACTATGCCTCTACCGTACAACAACAAGTCGCAAAAGATTACGAAAACAATGATAGGAAAGCTTTCATAAAAGACAGCAAAGACTTCCTTGAATTGATCACCGATATGGACGAATTGTTATCCACCCGTTCCGATTTTCTATTGGGGAACTGGTTGAATTCAGCAAAAAAATATGGAACTACACCAGAAGAAAAACACCTGTATGAAAGGAATGCCCGCAACCTAATCACCACCTGGGGTGACAAGGACAACAACCTGCATGAATACGCTTGTAAACAATGGAGCGGCATGTTGAACGGTTTCTACAAAATTCGCTGGGAAAATTTCTTCCATCAGGTTTATCAGGATATGCAACAAAAAAAGAAGTTTGATCAAAAAAGCTTCGACAATGCAAGCAAAGACTGGGAATGGAATTGGATAGATGGAACGGAATCCTATCCTGACAAACCAAAAGGCGATGCTATAGAAATGTCGGTAAAAATGTATGAAAAATATTATAAGTTGATCTTAAAGACTCGTAAAGACTAATAATGATGAGTGCTCTGACTCTTTCCATACTTGTGCTTCTAAGCATATTGCTTATTATTGGACTCACGTCAATTGCCAAGCTGAACGCTTTTGTTTCGCTGTTCATCGTTTCGCTGTTGCTGGCTCTTATAGCAATACCCGGCATTGATGTAGTCAGTATCCTGAAAAAAGGATTCGGAGATACCATGGCTTCTATCGGATTCCTGATTATTTTCGGGGCCATCATTGCAGTTGTACTTGACAAATCAGGCGGAGCCGCCAGTATAGCCAATTATCTATTATCAAAAACGGGAAGTAATAAAGCACCTGTAGCATTAGGGATTACCGGGTTCATTGCCGGAATACCCATCTTTTGTGATTCCGGATTCATCATCTTGAGCGGACTTGCCAAATCCTTCAGTGCCAAGACTAAAACGGTGATGCCATTTATTGCCGTTGCTTTAGCTACTTCGCTATACGCGGTTCATTGCTTGATTCCTACCCATCCCGGGGTATTGGCTGCATCCGGAATTCTGGACGTGAACATCGGATACCTAATTGTGTTGGGTATCCTGTTTGCCATTCCAAGTGCTTTGGTTGCTTATTTCTGGATCAAATGGAGAACAAAAAAATATGTTTTTGGAGATGAAGGAGAATTCAGTTATGCCAACCAAAAAATGGAAAGAGAGCTCCCGAGCGTATCAAAATCGCTGATTCCAGTCATAGTGCCTTTATTTCTGATTGCCACAGGTTCCATATTGAATGTTCTCGGGCTGTCCGATCAAAATTGGATGATACGGGCCGTTACTTTTTTAAGCCAACCCATCATTGCCCTTTTTGCGGGTGTATTGTTGTCCTTACCGCTGTTAAAAAGCATCAACATCACATCCATCAATATGCTTCTGGAAAGTGCCATTGAGAAAGCAGGTCCGATATTGATTGTAACGGCCGCAGGAGGAATGTTCGGAATGGTCATTAAAGAAACGGGGATTGGCTTGATAGCAAGCGAATTTCTCGTCAAAACAGGTTTAGGCCTGGCTATCCCCTTCCTGATTGCATCCATCATGAAAACGGCTCAAGGCTCTTCAACGGTTGCAATCATTACAACGGCATCATTTGTAGTTCCCATCCTATCCACGCTTGGATTAGACACCGAAATGGGCAAATTACTGACAATGTTGGCTATGGGTGCTGGTTCCATGATGATATCGCACGCTAACGACTCCTATTTCTGGGTAATCACTCGTTTTTCAGGCATCAATTCCAATACAACGCTGAAGGTTTTTTCTTCGGCCACCATCATAATGGGTATTACGGCTTTTTGTTGTGTTTTGGTTACATCATGGTTTGTTCTTTAATCTGATTCAGATAAAAATGAAAGCTGTTGCTAATCAAATATTTTCTTCAGGTGTAGATAGCGTATTGCCGGACAAGATGATACGGTCACAGATAAAAATGATCAACAATACCCTTTACGTGGAAGATTTTCAGCTTTCACTCGGTGACTTTCAACACATCTACGTACTTGGAGCCGGCAAGGCCAGTGCTTTGATGGCAAAAGGGCTGGAAGATGTTTTGGGTGAAAGGATAACCGAAGGACATGTTGTTGTAAAATATGGACATACCTGTGCTTTGACTCGAATTCATGTAAGCGAAGCCGCACATCCGACACCCGACCTGAACGGTATTCAAGCAACAAATGAAATTCTGGAGATAGCCGGTAAAGCCAATAAAAATGACTTGGTCATCTGCCTGATTTCCGGTGGGGCATCTGCTCTTTTGGCGGATTGTCCGAAAGACTCAACGTTGAATGACCTTATTTCGTTGAATCAGGTTTTGCTGAGATGCGGAGCAAATATAAAAGAAATGAATGCCGTACGGAAACATCTTTCCATGGTCAAAGGCGGACAATTGGCCAAAGTTATCTATCCGGCAACCTCTGTCAGCCTCATCCTGTCTGACGTTATCGGCGATTCGACGGATGTAATTGCTTCCGGTCCGACGAGTCCCGATTTTTCCACCTTTGAAGAGGCTTTGCAGGTTCTTGTGAAATATAAATTGCTGAAAAAGTGTCCTTCTTCCATGGTCGAATATCTGACAAACGGATTTATGGGACTGATTCCGGAAACGCCCAAATCTGGAGATCCTATCTTTGAACGATCCAAGAACATTCTTATCGGAAGTAACAAGAAAGCCCTGGAAGCTGCCGGTAGAAAAGCCGTTGAATTTGGGTTCCAACCCTGCATATTGACTTCGGAGCTGGATGGAGATTTGGTGAAAGCGGCCGATTTCGTTCTGAAATCTGCATTTAAAATTCAAAATGATCCGCTAATAAGAAAGCCTGTTTGTTTGCTGGCTGGCGGAGAGCCGACCATCAAGGTTAAAGGATACGGTTTAGGTGGACGCAATCAGCATTTTGCCTTGTATTGTGCCACAAAAATAAGCGGTAAAAAAGGGTTGACAATTCTTTGTGCAGGTACAGATGGGAATGATGGCCCGACAGATGCAGCCGGAGCGGTTATTGACGGCAATACGGTAATGAAGGCACTGGAAAACAATCTTGATCCTCAGGTCTATTTGGATACTTATGATTCTTATCACTTTTTTAAGCAAGCAGGCGGCCACATCATGACGGGATCCACCATGACAAATGTAATGGATTTGGTGGTTGTTTTGATAAAATAGATATTATCCGGTTTAAATTTCTTCTAATGCATTATCTCTTTTTTTAACCATTAAAATATCATAGTATGAAAACAAAATCTTTACTTCTTTTTTGTGCATTAACAACCAGCACGACTTTGTCTGCAACAACCATTACGGTCACCAGCAATGCTGCTTCCGGCGACAATTCTCTGGTAGCCGCGGTTACGACTGCAGTGACGGGTGACACCATCACTTTCAACTTTGACGGTACAGAAATCTCGCTGGCTGATGTCATCGCCATGAAAAGTCTGTATATCGATGGCAAAAACGCCTTTAACAGTAAGGCCATGATCTTAAAACAATCCAATACAGCAAAAAGCTTCTTTACTTTTGCTTCAGGCATAACGGCTAAACTATCAGATTTGGTTTTTGACGGTGCAAGCGTCAACGCCAATACTGCCATTACCGCTGCAAACGGTTCCACCTTAAGTATTGAACGTTGTGTTTTCAAGAACATTATTGCCCAAGGTAACAATGGAGGAGCTGCGCGCCTTCAGGGAAAAGCAAGCATCACGAACTCTTCTTTTGAGAATAATGCCAGTTCAGGAGGTTACGGCGGAGGTGCTCTTTGTATTTATAATGCTGCAGAAATTTCCATCGACAACTGTAGTTTTATCGGCAATACAGCCAACATCAATGGTGCCAACAAAAACGGAGGTGGCGCAATCGTTGCCAGAGGGACTGCAGCAACCGCCTGTAATGTATCCATCACCAATTCAACTTTTGCCAACAATACAGCAGCATTGACCGGCGGAGCATTGATGGCCTCCGTTCAAAGCAGTAGTGCTTATGCCGTAAAAATAAATGCTGTTAACTGCACATTTACAGGGAACAAGGGACTTGGTGCCATTTGCGCACATACTACGGCAAAAGGAACTGCCAACATTCATCTGGTAAACTCCATTGTATTGAACAATGTAGACACAGCTACCATAGCATCCTACTCAGACATTTTAGAAGTGAAAGGCACCGATGCCGCCACTGTTGCTCTGGTTACACCACAAAATATGATATATTCGGTAGCTCCGACCATTGTGACCACCGGCAAAAACTGTATTCAAGTTGCAGACCCTTCAACAGCGGATATATTCAATGCCTATGAAACATTTGCAACAGACAAGAAACGTCCGGTGCTTTCAACAGTAGATCTGATGACCGTCGTTATGATATCATCTGCAAGCCAGGCAAAAGGTGCAGGTATTGCAACATTGGAGGGATACACCATTCCAACCACCGACCAATTGGGTACAACACGCCCAGCTACACCATCCATAGGTGCAGTGGAATACAAGCAATTGTCAAACATTCCAACCGAAACATCACCCATCCTATCCTTTTATGTAAGAAACCGTGAAATTTTTATCTATGGCTTGTCTGAACCTACAGCCGCCAATATATACAATATTCAAGGAATGCTCCTGAAAAAAGCCACATTGAACAATCATACTTCCGTCAATATGGAAAACATCCCCGGAAACCTATTTTTTGTTAAGATTGGAAATTCAACATTCAAAGTTTTAGTTCATTGATCTGAAAAGTCGTTCTAACATTCGACTTAAAATATTTACACCAAACCTGGAGAAAAAGTAAAAAAATCGCTCTTTTTCTCCAGGTTTTTTGAATGGCAAGCTCCTATCTTTACCGATACAATCCATTCAGTTTTTCACAAATATCTTGAATCAAGTTACAAAGTTGTGGAGTATTGGCAAAATGGGCACCGCTTCTTTCGTGCAGCGGTGCTTTTTACCTGCACGAATGGAGCGATGTTAAATATCCCACAGATCACAAATGCCATACTTTTGACACTTCTCCACAATTTTTCAATTTGATTCAGTTTTTCACAAATATCTTTGACAATCGTACTTAGTCGGCCATTGCCGCTTCTCTCAGCTCAATCATCTCCAGATTCAGGATTTTTTCCTGATCCAGTTCAAAACGTACCAGTGTGCGAACTGTCTGAAAACCTTGTTTTCCGGCTGCACCTGGATTAATATGCAACAACTGGCGTTTTGGATCGAACTTAACCTTGGCAATATGGGAATGTCCGCAAATAAAAAGTTTGGGACGAAATTCATTCAGTTCATTAATGATTTCAGGTGCATAATGACCCGGATAGCCTCCGATATGGGTCATCAGTACCTTTACACCTTCACATTCAAAAAAAAGATAACGGGAAAAACGCAACCGTTCCAAATGGCCGTCGATATTTCCGTAAACGACACGCACAGGCCTAATCACAGCTAAACGGTCTATAATCGCCATGGATCCGATATCACCTGCATGCCAGATCTCATCACAACCCGCAAAATATTTTATATAACGGTCATCCCAATATCCATGGGTGTCAGAAAGCAATCCTATCTTTTTCATCCTTTTCTTGAATTATTGCAGCCATAACCCGTGCCAGGCATTTCAATCAAACGATTTCCCGTCGATTCTGCCGGTTAAGACCTTTCTGCGAACAACAGACAAAGGTAAAATCTAAATTCTTTTTTTTCTTACCTTTGAAAAATAAAAAGAAAGATTTCTAAACGACGTGATAGAAATTTTACGTATACCAAATGAATCTTATGACAAACGAGACACCGGAGACCCTTCTCCCCTACGGAAACGGAGAAAGAAAGCGCAATCAGGTTGAAAACATGTTCGATACCATTGCGGACAAGTACGATTTTTTGAATCATTTTATGTCTTTTGATCAAGACAAAGGTTGGCGAAAGAAAGCCATTTTAAGCCTGAAGGACGATGCACCCCAAAATATGCTTGACATAGCCACAGGTACCGGAGATTTTGCATTAGAAGCCTATAAATGGCTGAAGCCGGAGCACATTACCGGAGCGGACCTTTCAGAAGGGATGATGGAGATCGGAGCTCAAAAGGTCAAAAGAGCCGGATTGGAAGGAAAAATCCATTTTGAAGTACAGGATTGTACCGCCTTGACTTATGAAGACAACATTTTTGATGCGGTGACAGTGGCTTTTGGAGTACGTAATTTTGAAAATATTGCCAAAGGCATTTCAGAAATGTTCCGGGTACTGAAACCTGGAGGCAAAATGGTGATCATCGAGCTTTCCCGACCTGAACATTTTCCAATGAAGCAGCTTTTCAAAGTTTATTCTTCCATTTTGTTACCGGCTGCCGGAAGTCTTTTCTCCAAAGACGACAAGGCTTATAAATACTTGCCAGCCTCCATTCGGTTGGTCCCTCAGGGAAAAAACATGATCAAAATATTGGAAGAGACAGGCTTTAACGAATATAAATACGTTGAATATACCTTAGGTATCTGTACCATGTATTCAGGACGCAAGCCTTTTAATCCTTGATATCCATGGATGAAACATCAAAGCTGATCGGCAACAGGTCTTTGATGGATTCGACAATATAAATCCCATCTGTCCCGTAAAGCAACACCCGAATATTTGACTTATACCGGTTTTCAGCTTCCAAAAAAACTTGACGGCAAGTACCGCAGGGAGATACCGGCTCATTCGAAAATCCGATCATATTTTGAGCGGCAATCGCTAAAGTCAAAACCTTTGCTTCGGGATAACGGGCGTTGGCATAAAAAAGAACAACCCTTTCGGCACAGATACCGGAGGAGAATGCTGCATTTTCCTGATTGCAACCGGTAAGCATCTCACCATTGTCCAGTAAGACCGCAGCACCTACCTGAAAATTAGAATAAGGAGCATAAGCTTTGGAGGTAGCCGATTTTGCCAAATGAACCAGATTTTTTTCAGTCTCCGATAATTCATCCAATGCACAAAATACTATCTTTGCAGTAATTTGTTTTTCAATCATGGTCTTCTATTTTGCTTCAAAGATAAAAAAAAATCATATATGAATTTCCGAAAAAACCTGAGCCTGATATTTTGTTTATCCGTTTTTACCATCCAGGCACAAACACGTTTAAAACCCTACATCGATTACATCAACCAATATGCCGGCCTTGCCGTCGAACAGCAAAAGCACTACGGAATCCCTGCCAGTATTACCCTGGCTCAAGGTCTTTTGGAATCCGGAGCAGGAAAGAGCGACATGGCCAGACAATCCAACAACCATTTCGGTATCAAATGTCACAATGACTGGAAAGGGGAAACCGTCACCTTCTTTGACGACGGAATAAATTCTTGCTTCAGAAAATACGACAAAGTGGAAGATTCTTTCGACGATCATTCCCAATTTCTGGTTCAGGGGAAACGTTATGCCTTTCTTTTCAAATTGGACGTGACTGATTATAAAGGCTGGGCCAACGGTTTGATGAAAGCCGGTTATGCCACCGACAGGACTTATGCTGAAAAACTCATCCGCATTATTGAAACATATAATTTGAACGACTATACCAAAGGGAAGTCTGTAAAACCCATCAAAGAAAAGGCAATCAGAAAAACCCGCGCAGAACGGGATGCCCAAAAAGCAGCCAAAAAGCAAAAAGTCGCAGCAGAAAGAGCAAGAATGCTTAATAATGATGCCTTAAAAAATGCCAAAGACTACAATGCCATTGACTTCAAACCGGCAGAAGAAGTTATCAATCCGCTCTCAACGCATGAAATCAAATATATGGGCACAACACCTTATATTGTAGCCCAATACGGTGACAGCTTCTCCGGAATTTCAGAAGAATTCGGAATAAGTGCAAACAGGATACGAAACCTCAATGAATTTCCAAGCGATTATAAGTTAACTCCAGGCGAATTTATTTATTTGGATAAGAAGTCCAATTGGTGGGAAGGTGAATACCCGGTACATAAGGTACAGGCCGGAGATTCTATGCATAGCATTGCCCAACAATACGGACTGCAACTGAAAGCCCTTTATAAATTGAACAACATGAATCCGGAAGATCCGATCAAAGTAGGTCAAAAGATCAAACTTCGCAATCCTGAACAAATGTCGACAATCATCAAAGCAATGACGGAAGCACTGAATAAACAGGACTCCATCAAATAAAAGAGAGGATCTCGACAGAACATGGATTCGAAGTTGCGGCATGTACTCAATGTCCTGTTGAAATAATCAACAGGATGGGAAAAGGCTCACTGTTAATCAATCAGGGAAACAACAAAAGACACCGGTTTTTTGTACTTTTGTCCTATTAAAATATAATACAATGGAATTATCTGGAAAAATCGTAAAAGTTTTGCAACTGCAGTCCGGACAAGGGAAAAATGGCGTCTGGAAAAAGCAGGAATATGTGATGGAATATGGCGATGCATATCCGAAACTGGTCTGCTTCAACCTTTGGGGAGATAAAATCGACCAGTTTGCACTCAACGAAGGGGACAAAGTCAACGTCAGTTTCGATATCGAAAGCCGGGAATACAACGGAAGGTATTATACCGATGTGAAAGCCTGGAAAGTGGAAAAAGGCGATGCCATGCCGCAATCCCAAGATGCACCTGCAGGAAAAAACAGCGACTTTGGCATTCCTGCACCGGACTTTCTGAACAGTGATGATAAAGACGATCTCCCATTTTAAATCATTGCGCACTTTTCCCGTTTTTGCGCAAAAAATTAATATAATGTGGAAATATTAATGTACTTTTGCCGCAACAAATTTTAACAGAATTTCTAAAAACATCGATATGGAAGTAACGCGCATTTTTGACTTACTTGAACAGTATACTGAAAAGTATCCTGATCAGGAAGCAGCTGTAGCCGGAAAGGTAAACCATGAATGGGTAAAATACAATATTAAGGATTACATCCGTCAGGTAAACAGGATCAGTTATGCCTTTCTCGCTAAAGGTGTACAGCCAGGAGATAAGATCGGAATTATTTGTGCCAACCGCCCGGAATGGAATTTCTTTGATTTTGCCATCATGCAAATCGGAGCTGTTTCAGTTCCCATTTACCCCAATATCAGCGAAACCGATTATATCCATATCCTAAACCATGCAGAAATTGAATATATTTTCGTAGACAGCAAAGATTTGGTAAAAAGACTTCAACCTATTCTGGCCAAAGTACCGCATTTCAAAGAAGTAATTTGTTTGCACGAAACAGAAAATGCCATCAGTTTGGAAGATTTTTACAAACTCGGAGATGAAAATCCCAATCCTGAAGAACTTCAGAAGCGCAAAAATGCCATCAAAGCAACCGATTTGGCGACAATGATTTATACTTCAGGAACAACTGGTCTGCCTAAAGGCGTTATGCTGAGCCATAGAAATATCCTTAGTCAATTGGAAGCATTAAAAGTCACACCTGCAAAATGGAGCAATAAAGTCTTAAGTTTCTTGCCTTTGTGCCATGCTTACGAACGCATACTGGTTTATTTGTATCATTACCTCGGGATGTCCATTTATTATGCCGAAAATCTGGGTACTATCGCCGAAAACATCAAGGAGGTACACCCGACCATGATGAGTTGTGTACCACGTGTTCTGGAAAAGATGTATGACAAACTCTATCTGGCCGGAAAGAAGATGACCGGATTCAAGAAGACTCTTTATTATTGGGCTTTCAACCTTGCGAAGGAATATAAAATTGACGAAAATACGATCTGGTACAAAATCCGTTACATTATCGCCGACATGTTGATATACCGTAAATGGAGAGAAGCCATAGGCGGCAATTTCGACATTGTTGTTTCTGGAGGTGCAGCCATTCAAAAACATCAGGCAGCTTTCTTCAATGCCATCGGAATGCCGGTCTTTGAAGGTTACGGCATCAGTGAAACCTCTCCTGTAATCGCTGTAAGTGCTCGTGGGAAAGGCAATCGTATCGCAGGAACAGTCGGTCCTCCACTTCCCGGAGTCGAAATCAGAATTGTTGAAAATGATGAGATTATTTGTCGTGGCCCCAATGTGATGATGGGCTATTACAAAGATCCCGAACTTACGGCTGAAGTAATTGACAAAGATGGTTGGTTCCATACGGGTGATACCGGTAAATTCACGGAAAACGGCAATCTGGTCATAACAGGACGCTTAAAAAATATCTTCAAGACATCATTTGGGAAATACGTCAATCCTTTCCTGATCGAAGAGCAGTTTTGTAAATCTCCGTTCATCGAACATATGGTTGTTTTTGGAGAAAACGAAAAATATGCAGCTGCACTGATTGCCCCTGATTTCACTTATCTGAAAGACTTCTGTACGCGTCATAGCCTCCCTTTTTCCGACAATGAGACCATGGTTAAGGATCCTGAAATCATAGCCATCTATAAGAAAGAAATCAACAAATACAATCCGATGTTCGCTCATTACGAGCAAATTAAAAATTTCGAATTGATTGCAGATGAATGGACCATCGAAAACAATATTTTGACACCGACTTTGAAAGTTAAACGCAAGGAAATCCAACTCCGATACAAGAATCAGATTGAGAAACTTTTTGCATAAATAAATACATATAGAACGCACAAAAAGCCGGATATCTTTCCCCTAAAGATATCCGGCTTTTAATAAGGATTCGGAAACAACGATGTTTCTTATTTGATTTCGATTTCTTCTTTCATATCAATCTCTTCACCATGGGCATCAAAAAATTGATATTGCAAATACGTCAGATTTTGGACGGGCATAACCCGCAAACCAAAACTGTACTTTCTGCGCCATTCCCATTCAAGGGAAAACAAACCACCTTTTTTAATAAAGGCCGCAACGTAGGGATGGACTCTTAAAATATATTTCTTCACTTTTACCTTGTGAGCCAAATAAGCAATCTTATTTTCCAACATATCCGTAAACAATAGAGATGGTCTTATTTCACCTTTTCCAAAACAAGTCGGACAAATTTCACTGGTTTCAATATAGGTCTGCGGACGTACACGCTGACGTGTAATCTGCATCAGACCAAATTTGGACAGTGGCAAAATATTGTGTTTGGCTCTGTCATTTGACATTTTTTCCCGAAGTCTGTCATAAACTTTCTGACGATTTTCACCATCCTGCAAATCAATGAAATCCACGACAATGATACCACCCATATCACGCAACCTCAATTGTCTGGCAACCTCATCGGCTGCAGCCATATTGACATCTAAGGCATTTTCTTCCTGTCCTTTGTTTGATTTTGAGCGATTGCCGCTGTTCACATCGATTACATGTAAAGCTTCCGTATGTTCAATGATCAGATACGCACCACTTTTGAAAGATACAGTCTTTCCAAACGCAGATTTAATCTGTTTGGTAACGCCGAATGTATCAAAGATCGGCAACTTATCCTTATAGAGTTTCACAATACCCGCTTTTTCCGGCATGATCAATTGCACGTAATCCCTGATTTCCTCATAAGCCTGAGGAGAATTAACGTGGATATGCTCGAATGAAGCGTTCAAAATGTCGCGTAAAATAACCACCGTACGGCTGGTTTCTTCAAATATGAGAGCGGGTGTCTTTGCTTTTGTCAATTTTGCAAGGACGTCATCCCATCTTTTGAGCAAGACCTTCAGTTCACTGTCCAATTCCGCCACCCTCTTACCTTCAGCCACTGTTCTGACAATGACTCCGAAATTGCGGGGTGTAATGCTTTGTAATAGTTGCTTTAATCGTACACGTTCTTCCGTAGATTTGATTTTGGTCGAAACGGAAATCTTGTCCGAAAAAGGAAGCAATACCAGAAAACGTCCGGCAATGGATATCTCAGATGTGAGCCTCGGTCCTTTTGTCGAAATAGGTTCTTTTGCAATTTGAACCAAAATTTCCTGTCCTGGTTTCAGAACATCAGAGATGGTTCCTTCTTTGGGTATTTCCGGTAATAAATGGAACTTACTCAGAAGGTTCTGTTTGTTTTTGTTTGCAACGACAGTTTTGGTGTACGCATTAAGAGAATTGAACTGGGTACCCAGATCCAAATAGTGAAGAAATGCATCTTTTTCATAGCCCACATCTACGAAGGCAGCGTTCAGGCCAGGCATAAGCTTATGCACACGACCAAGGTAGATATCACCCACTGAGAACGAAACGCTGTTGGTCTCCTGTTGGAATTCCACCAGATTCTTGTCTTCAAGTATCGCAATGGACACTTCACCGGGTTGGACGTCTACGACAATTTCAGTTGCCACTTTCGTTTGTGTTTCTATAAAATTTGAAATTATAGCCATTAAGAGTTGGAGCAATCTTGACCTGGCCGGGGAAAACCAAAGACGCCACTGACAACAAATAACGACCGGGATTAAAAACAAAGAACAAACTCTAAGACTTGAAAGTACTTTGAGCTTGTTCCCGCATTCTTTGAGTTATAAGTATAGCATAATTATTTATTATGCTTATGTCTATTCTTCTTTAGACGTTTCTTACGCTTGTGAGTGGCCATTTTGTGGCCTTTTCTTTTCTTTCCGCTGGGCATATTATAAAAATTTACTGAAATTATTTCTTTACTTCATTCACGAAAGTCTTGGCCGGTTTGAATGATGGGATATTATGTTCCGGGATGATGATTGTTGTGTTCTTGGAGATATTACGAGCTGTCTTTTGAGCTCTTTTTTTAACGATGAAGCTACCAAAGCCTCTTAAGTAAACATTTTCTTCTTTTGCTAAAGAATCCTTCACTACGTCCATGAATGTTTCAACACTCGACAATACAGTCACTTTGTCAACCCCAGTCCTTTTGGAAATCTCATTAACGATATCAGCTTTAGTCATTTTGATCAGTATTTTAATAGTTTATACAATAGAGTTCTAATTTTTTGGCTTGCAAATATATAGGTTTCCTGACTATAAAAAAAACTTTCAAGAAGATTTTTGCGTTTTTTTGATATTTTATCGTTCTTTGCCCTATGAATCCTACATCCGAATTTTCAACCATAAGTTCCTTATTGTCCGAATGGTACGAAAGGAACAAAAGAGACCTTCCCTGGCGAAATATAACCGACCCTTACAAAATATGGCTTTCCGAAATTATCCTGCAACAAACAAGGGTTGAGCAGGGATTGCCTTACTTTCAGTCCATCACAAATTGCTTTCCTACGGTCGAAGACATGGCGAAATCATCCCTTGACGACATCCTAAAGCTCTGGCAAGGACTTGGTTACTACAGTAGAGCCAGAAATATGCACAAAGCGGCAAAACAAGTCATGAATGAGTTTGACGGAAAGTTCCCTTCAAACTATGAAGACCTCCTTAAATTGAAAGGAGTCGGAGAATATACTGCATCTGCAGTCGCTTCGATCGCATACAAGCAACCAAAAGCGGTTGTTGACGGAAATGTCTTCAGGGTCATTTCCAGACTTTTCGACATAGAAACACCGATCAATACCACTGAAGGTAAAAAAGTTTTTACGAAGATGGCGGAAGAATTGCTTGACAGAAAACACCCTGACAACCACAACCAGGCCATGATGGATTTCGGAGCCACCTTGTGCACACCAACCAATCCAAACTGCATGAGTTGTCCGCTTTCAGGGCATTGTATCGCATATACCACAGGAAAGATACAAAATCTTCCGGTAAAACTGGCAAATGCTAAAAAACAAAACAGATATTTTCACTATATTTTTTTTACAGACGGGACATACACCTGGATTCAACAAAGAACTCAAAAAGACATCTGGCAACAACTCTGGGAATTTCCACTAATAGAAAGCGATCGGGAGGAGCATATTGAAACGCTGTTTAAACGGAAAGACGTTTCTGCATGGACAGGTGGTCATGGCACCATTGGAACACCCGTCAGCCTCAAACACCTATTGACCCATCGGATCATCTTTGCAAAGTTCATTCCCGTACATATTGAAAATATGGGGGATACCCCTGTTTCCTGGAAAAAAATTAAAATTAATGAGTTGAATCACTATGCTGTATCAAGATTAATGGAATTATTTATCAATAAATATATATTATGAATACAATATTTATTTATGTTCATATTGTTAATATTTGTTTAATTTACTAAAATATAATGGCATTTTTTGGTATGAATCATTTTTATGTCTACATTTGAACAATCAATTTATCGACTGTCTTCTTTTTTATAAAAAGCAACCAATATCAATTTAATAACCAATAACTTAAAAACATGTCCATCAACAAAGCAATCTTAGTCGGCAATGTAGGAAAAGACCCTGAAATCCGTTATCTCGATAGTGGAGTAGCCGTTGCCACCATCACATTGGCAACAACAGAAAGGGGTTACACTTTACAGAACGGCACACAAATACCCGACCGCACAGAATGGCATAACATCATCGCATGGAGGGGCTTGGCCGAAATTGCAGAAAAATATATCAAAAAAGGGACCCAACTTTATGTAGAAGGTAAAATCACCACCAGAAAGTGGGAAAAAGATGGCGTTACACGCTATACCACAGAAATTGTGGCTGAAAACATCGAGCTGCTTGGCCGACGTCCAGAAAGCGGGCGCAGCGAAGGAACTCCCGTACCGTCTCAAAGTCCCAAAGCCAATGCAGGTTCAGAGACTTCGGAATCCGGCAACGGAGCCAACGACTTGCCCTTCTAACCGACATGTTGCTATCAAAGATATGATAGACGAAAGAACCCGCGACCTAATAGGATGTATCAGGTTTAGACTGTTAAAGAGGATTCTACTGCTTGGAAACGGGGTTGGAAAGTCAGTCTGCTATATCGTTTAAACTGTTAAAGATGGGGCTACTGCACTTTGAAAAGAATGCCGATTATCGTTACGGTATTTGGAAAATGGATGAAGACGAAAACAGACTCAAAAATATTCTTGAGCAGAAATTTGTCGCACCTCAAAAAAACCCGGGAAAACGCATGGAATTCTTATCTGTGAGAGCATTGGCCAAATGGATGGACATCGATCCGATGTCCATTGAATATCTTTCTTCAGGAAGACCTTATTTGAAAAATAGCAAAACAGCCATCAGTATTTCCCATACCAAAGGATATGTTGCCGTCATGTTGAGTGATGATATCGTAAATATCGGAACAGATATTGAACAACGGTCTGACCGGGTACAGAAAGTTGCCCATAAATTCATGCATCCCGAAGAGCTGGAAAATATTTCCGAATTATCTTGCAGCCGGCCACTCGCACTCCTGCTCCACTGGAGTGCCAAAGAATCTTTATTTAAGGCTATTCCAGACGAAGGAGTCGACTTTGCCAAGGATCTTCGCATACTTAAATTTTCAGCACCCTCGGAAAGGGGCCGGTTTATGGGAAAAGCCCTGAGATCAGGAATGGCATTTCAGATAGACTACCGGGTGGAAAACGAATTCGTTTTCACCACTTGTTATCCGATATCAGAAATTTGATCCCACTTCTACTCAACTTTTGCAGTTGTTCCATTTGATCACTTCCGTTTTAGAAGTATCCAAATAATCAGCGGAGCACCGAAAAGTGCTGTCACTGAATTGATCGGTAATCCAGTCGTTAAACCCGGCATTTGGGAAATAATGTCACAAATCAGTAAAAGACAAGAACCGCAAAGCACAGAAGCAGGCAATATCACCCGATGATTCCAGCTGCCGAAAAGGCCCCTGGCCATATGGGGAACCGTTATTCCAATAAAGGCAATTGGCCCTGCAAAAGCAGTAACGCCTCCGGCAAGAAGAGATGTGGCCAAAATAATTAGAAAGCGGGTACGTGGAATGGATACACCAAGGCCTCTTGCATAATTTTCACCAAGCAGTAACGCATTCAAGGACTTTTGCAAAAAAAATGACAAACACAAGCCCAGACCAACGACCAGCAAAAGGACAGGCATCATGGACCAAGAAACAGCACTCAGACTTCCAAAAGTCCATATCACAAATATTTTCAGGGTATCCGGATTACTGACATTCTGCAAAACACTGACGACAGATCCGGCGATATATCCGAACATCATTCCGATGATCAGCAGGGAAACCAGATCCGGAACACGTACCGAAGCAAAAATAACCAGTAAAAGCACTCCGGTAGCGCCCAAGATTGCAGCAACCACCAAACCCCAAGATCCGAAACCCAGAAAATAAGAACCGACCCCGGATGAAAACATCGTAATCAGAGCAACACCGAGACTCGCTCCGGCGTTTACACCGAGTACATCCGGACCAGCCAGCGGATTTCTGAAAAGGCTTTGCATCAGCAAGCCGGCCACAGATAGAGCAGAACCGGCCAAGACGGCTGTCAATGCTTTCGGAAGACGATAATTTAAAAGTATTTCCCGATAAACGGAATTTTCCTGATTGTTTGATAAAGCAGTCCACATCTCCTGTAACGGAATCCCAATGCTACCGAAAACCAGATCTGCCAAAAGCAGAAGCAGTAAAAGGACAAACAAGGAGACAAAAAGGATTCCGTTTCGTGACATTCTTTCGAATTTTAGACGAATTTAATGCATTTTTCTGAGATAGAACCATGAATGATCAGGTAAAACCTCAGGATGAAAGAGCTTGATAAAATCAGCAAGCAACCAGTCCGGATGCGCAACGGCACTCTCCCAATAATCATTACCGCCATCTGACGTCACCCTGTTCAAATAAGAATACACCTTGGCTTCTCTGAATGGTTTAAAAAGTCTATACCGCTCATCTACCTGAAGCAATCCCGACAAAGTAGTACCATTGGTTGCACCAACCCAAACATCCGCATCGTTCAAATCACGCAAAACTTGTTCAAAAGAGAAGGGTTTACTGCCTGTCGTGGTATCGTTTTTATAAATATATTCAGCACCCGCATCTGCAAAAAGCTGGGCGGTGAAACTTCTTCCTCCGGGTAAATACCATGTCCCCCGAAAATTATCACCGGAAAGTACCTTTGGTCTATGAGTCACAGCTTTGACAGCCAATGTTTTTAATCGGAGATAATGATTCAACACTTCCCGATACAAGCTATCAGCCAAAGTCTCCTTGTCATAAAAGCAAGCCACAAAACGTATCCACTCAGCCCTACCCAAAAGACTTGATTCCATCCACTCATTATTATAAATAATGGGAATACCGGCTTCCGACAAACGAGCCACATGGGCATCAAGCTGATTATAGCCGGTAACCATGACAGCCTGAGGTTTCAGAAGCAGACAACGCTCCACATCTATTTGAAAAGGGTCCCCCAAATCGACAATTTTGGAATCTTTAAAAGCCTGTCGGATATATGGATCAAAAGCCTGTTTCGCATTACAGATACCTTTTACAGTATGAATCACACCCAACATTTCCAAAAAAGTATATTGTGTACAAGAAGCTGAAACAAGTGTTTTAAGAGGTATTTGTATACGAACCCCATCATCCGGGGTTTTCACTATGGAGTCTTCAACCAGATAATATCTGGCATAAATGGATCCCGGTTTCCAAGGATCAGACAATGTAACACATTTGAAATTTTGATAATAATCTACAGAAAAACCTTCTGCATACATTAAAAGCATACTACTATCCGGTTTCACACCATATATTCGATTATTCCCCGGCCCTTTGTTTCCACATCCGGCAAGAAATAATACGGTCAGAATATAAAGCATTTTTTTCATGAGATTTCTATAAAAAAACAGTAAAATATGACATGGATAAAAACCAAAGGCTGTCTTTTCAGGACAGCCTCGATACATTTCTTTCGGAAAACCGTTTTCTAAAAAACTGCTTTTAAAATTATTTCTTTTCAGCAGCAGGTGCCTGAGCAGGTTTTTCCGCTTCTGTCTGTTGCGCTCCAAAATTCGGAGAAGTCAGGTTCGGATCCACTTTCACTGCATTTTCAACTTCTGTCTTAATGATGGATTGTTTTGACATATCTTCATCTGTATGAACAAAACCCACAGAAATGATGCTTAAAAATGCAACAACACCTGCCAATGTCCAAGTAGCCTTTTCCAAAAAATCTGTGGTCTTTCTAACTCCCATCACCTGATTTGAAGAAGAAAAGCCGGAAGCCAAGCCTCCTCCTTTTGAATTCTGGACCAATACAATCAGAATCAGAATAATGGCTGCAATGAAAATAATGACTGAAATTAGAAGATACATATCTTTAATTGTTTTTTATGTTTATAATCAATTTCTCCAAATATCGAATTTGGTCTGCAAAGTAAACATTTTTTTCCGGATATTTCAAACTCAAACTCTTGAATATTTCTAAAGCACGATCATATCTTTTCTGTTTCAAGTAAATCTTAGCCAGAGTCTCCGTAAAAGTATCCTCAGGCATGTCCATCTTCGAGTGATCCGTATTTGTCAAGTCCAACTCGGAAGAAACCGGATTTTTCTTCTTTTCCACCTCTACCGTCTCCTGTTTCGATCCTGATGGTTTCACGTCATCTTCTGTGGGATCAGCCAGAAAAGCATCGATCAAATCCTGCCCTTTCATCGATTCGACAGGAGTTTCAATCGTTAGAGACGATTGCTTCAGATAGCTCACATAATCAAGTGTAAAAGTTTCTCCTTCACGAGATACACTGACAGATGCCGGTATCGGGTTACTGCTTTCTAAAGAATCAATAGCTGGTTTATCCGATTTTTCTGCTGCTAATTGAGTTTCAGAAACAGGAGTGTCGACACTCATCAAATCTGTCGTGTTTGAATGAAGAAAACGATCAATAATAGAAAAGCCTTTTCCGGTAGACAATTCATTTTCACGAGAAAATACCAGTTCCGGCATTGGCTTTTCCTCCACAAAATAATACAAACGTCTCCTGTCCGGGACAGAAATGGCCGTCCTAATCAATTCTTTTGAAAAGCGCAAATCGTGCATATTAAGTAAGTTCTTGAGATACAAAATCCTTGCTATAGAAAAACAAGGATACTCCTCCAACAAAACCTTGAGCTGCATCAGACTGTCCCTATCAAGTTGTGACGGATCTTTTAACCATTGTATGAGGTTCTCCGGACTCATTTTACCAATTTGCGACTGTTTTATTGAAAATACTTTCTGAGATTTCTTTGATAATGTCTTCAAGCAATGCATCCTGAACATCTTCAAGCATGGATGATGCCGAGAAAGATTTATAAGCAGTAAAATTTTGTTCAAAACTTTCCTCCGGTTTGGTCGTATTCACAAATCGGACATTTACGGTCACCGTCAACTTGGTCTCCGATGCATATCCGTCAGCCTGAGTTGCCATAGGTGCCAGGTCGTAACCTGTAATTTCCCCATCAATTTGCAAATCACCATCTCTTTTAACAAGTTTCAACTTGGTCTGACGAATATACATATCCTTTAGCCCCTCTGTAAATTTTTGAGAAAGAGGTGCATAGACCAAAGGAGCCTGAATGGGAAAATCCTGAATGGATATAGACTTTACACGGGTATAATCAATGGAAGCCCCATTGAGTTTATAGGATATCGTACATCCTGAAAGCACAAGCAAAGGTATAAAAACCAGAAAAAAACGTTTAAACATATAGGTCGACTAATCCAATTTATATTCTTTGATTTTACGGTAAAGCGTCCGTTCTGAAATATTCAGGTCTGCGGCTGCATTCTTTCGCTTGCCTCCGTTTCTTTCCAATGCTTTACGAATGGCTTCCTTCTCCATCTCCTCCAACGAATAAGACTCTTCTATATATTCCTCCGTATCCTGAATATTAGGAGCGGAAGCAGGATGAGTCTCCTTTTGAACAGGTTCAGGATGATAAAAGGGTGCATAAGTCTTAAAATCCTTGTCGTGAAAATCCTGAGTCTCCATCCCGTTTTTCTGCATGACATCGTTGACCAAAAGTTTCAGGTCACTCATATCCTTTTTCATATCAAAAAGGATCTGATATAAAATCTCCCTTTCATTATTGAAAGATTTTTGTTCAGATGCAGAGATATGCCCGCCGGCATAGATAGCAGGCATCTTGTCAAAAGAATAATCGGGCAGGTAAGAGTGTAGAATGACCGCAGAAATCTCACGTTGTTGTTCTATGATGGATATCTGTTCTGCAATATTTTTGAGTTGCCTGATATTACCGGGCCACCTGTAAGAAGTCAGAACAGTCTTAGCTTCATCCGTGAGCTGGACCACTGGCATACGATATTTTTCAGCGAAATCCGCTGCGAATTTTCTGAATAATCTTAAAATATCGTCGGAACGATCACGTAAAGGCGGCACAAAAATGGGCACGGTGTTCAAACGGTAATACAAGTCTTCGCGAAAACGATTGGTATTGATGGCTTCCACCATGTTGATATTGGTAGCGGCGACAATTCGGACATTTGTTTTCATCGTTTTCGAGGAACCTACACGAATAAACTCTCCGGATTCCAAAACACGCAACAGGCGAGCCTGTGTAGCAAGAGGCAACTCCCCTACCTCATCCAAAAAGATGGTGCCACCGTCTGCCACTTCAAAATAGCCCTTACGGTCAGCCAAAGCTCCGGTAAAAGAGCCTTTTTCATGACCGAACAACTCAGAATCGATGGTTCCTTCAGGTATGGCACCGCAATTGACAGCAATATATGGTCCGTGTTTACGATGACTGTATTGATGAATGATTTGCGGAAAATATTCTTTTCCCACTCCGCTCTCGCCGGTAATCAATACGGACAAATCCGTCGGTGCAACCTGGACAGCCACATCAATGGCACGGTTCAGCTCAGGAGCGTTTCCAATGATGGCGAAACGTTGTTTGACTTGTTGAATATCCACGGCTTTTAGGTTTAATTATCTTCCGGCATCGGGAGATCGGACAAATCTCCGGACTGCACAATAAATTGTTTACGCAAAGGATTCTTAGACATTTCCGCATAAGCAAGCCTGTTTTGATAAATGTCACAGGCCATGTAATAAGCTTCCCTAAAAGATTCTTCGGAGGCAATATTCTTTCCGGCGATGTCATAAGCCGTTCCATGATCCGGAGAAGTACGGATAATGGGCAACCCTGCGGTAAAATTCACGCCGCTATTCATACTCAAAGCCTTAAATGGTATCAAGCCCTGATCATGATACATGGCAAGAATGCCGTCATATCTCTTAAAATCGCCTGAACCGAAAAAGCCATCTGCCGAGATCGGTCCGAAACAACAAATATGTTGTTCCTGAGCTTTAAGAACAGCCTCTGCGATAATCTCCTTATCTTCTTTTCCGATCAGCCCTTCATCTCCTGCATGAGGATTCAGTGCAAGGACCGCAATACGAGGTTTGATGATATCAAAATCACGGATCAAAGACTTGTTAAGAATCCTTAGTTTCGTGACCAAACCCGACACATCAAGTGCGGCAGGGACGTCCGCCAGAGGAATGTGCCCCGTAGCGACTGCAACCCTCATAAAAGGACTTACCATGAGCATCAGGGCACTTTTCGCCTCTCCGAACACAGATTCCAGATATTCCGTATGGCCGGGAAAATGAAAATCTACAGACTGGATATTGCTTTTATTGATCGGAGCTGTTACAAGAACATCTATCAAACCGTCCTTCAATTCCAGACAAGCGCGTTCCAATGCCTGAAATGATGCCTTACCGGCTATAGGAGTCGATTGGGACAATTCCACTTTCACTTCATCATCCGTGCAATTGACAATGCTTATTTTTCCATAAGAAGCTTCACGAGCTGAATTCACTACAGTCATGTTCACGCCGTTCATATCAAGAGCTTTTTTATGATAAGCTGCAACCTTGGAAGATCCATAGATAATGACTGCCTGATGTTCATAGATCCTCGGATCCGACAAAGTCTTCAGAATTACTTCATAGCCAATGCCATTGATATCTCCCTGAGTAATTCCAACCCGAATTCTTTTATCTTCCATAAAAATCCTATTATTTTGCTTCTATTCATGCTATGTCCGCAACATCACAGAAGTAAAATACGGACATACTGACAAAATTGCCGACAAGATACAAAGAAAAACCCTTAATATAACCATCGCGATGAAAAAAATCACTGCTCGCCTTTTTTGGTTGAAAGTAGCCCACAAGCGGCTTGAATATCCTCTCCACGTGATTTTCTGACAGTCGTTTTCAGTCCCTTTGCATTCAGATAGTTTGAAAAAGCATAAACCGTCATTTCGTCAGGGCTCTTGAAAAGAGAATCCGGAATGGTATGAAAACGAATCAGGTTAACTCTGCATTCCAATCCCCGTAAAAGGGCAATCAGACTTGTTGCATGAGCAAGAGTATCGTTCAAACCTTTAAAAAGAATGTATTCAAACGAAAGTCTGCGTTGTTTGCCAAAATCATGGTTTCTAAGAATCTTAATGGTTTCTTCTATAGGCCATGCTTTTTCTGATGGCATCCATGATAACCTTTGAGAAGAAATAGGGGTATGCAGGCTAATGGCTAGATGGCATTTGCTTTCTTTTAAAAAGCGTAGAAGTCCGGGATGTACACCGATGGAAGAAACCGTTATCCGCTTGGGGCTCCAGGCAAAAGCATCTTCAGAAGTAAGCACATCCAAAGCTCTCATAACTTCATCCATATTGTCCATAGGCTCACCCATACCCATAAAGACAATGTTTGTCAGATTTTCTGATTCCGGAATCGACAAAATTTGATTGAGGATTTCCTGAGCAGTCAACTGGGCCTGAAAACCCATACGTCCTGTCATACAAAATCCACAATTCATCTTACAGCCCACCTGAGATGAAACGCATAAAGTCGTACGGTCATCCTCCGGAATATAGACGGACTCTATCAAATGGCCCTGATGCGTCCTGAAAAGGTACTTTACCGTCCCGTCAACAGAACATGAGGTATGAACAGGTTCAGAGAAACCAAGATCCGCCCGTTCTGACAAAAGTCTACGATTTGCTTTGGAAAGATTGGTCATTTTCTCGAAATCCCGGACACGTTTTACATAGATCCACTCATGCAACTGCTTTGTTGTATAGCCAGGCAATCCCTGGGCTTGTAACCAAGTTCCGAGTTCATCCGGATATTTACCAAGAATCTGAAATTTCTCCATCTTTTAAATGACAAAAAACGGGATGAAATCACCCCGTTTTTTATTTTTTTGAAAACCTGTCAACCAGGTATTCCATTAGTAGAAACGAATACGAGAATCTACAACCTTCGAGGCATTACGAACAGCCTCAAAAGCCTGATATCTAAAACGATACATATTACCGGCATTCAAGTTGGCCTTTTCCAGTCGAACATCAAACCGTTCCTGAGTTTTCGTTTTCGAAGTCACTTTGAACACATATACGCCATTCTTACCGATTACAGGTGCTGACATTTGATTGATAGGAGCACTGGTCACAGCAGCGATCATAGCTGGTTCCTCACCGATGCCAGTCATTCTTCTGATTGCAAAATTGACAAAACGGACAGAATCAATCTTCATATTGGTTGACTGCGCCAAGGATTCAATAGTAGCAGCCTTTTTAACTTTCAGGTCCGCAGCAATCTTTTCACCTTTCTGTTCGTTGATCAACTCGCGTTCCAGATATTGCTTAACATTGTCAAGCTTTTGATAATTTTCTTCATTGATACCGGTAACACCTATAACAACAAACTGATTGCTCTGATTTTCGAGTATGGAAGAAATATGATCCACTTTGTTATTGAATACAAAACGGACAGCTTGTCTCATTTGAGGAATATTTGCCAATGTGTTATCCGTTTGACGCACGACCTGAGCTTCCCGAACTTCGTATCCGGCTTTTCCGGCAGCAGCAAAGAAAGCAGAGGCTTTCTGATTATTAGCGACAAGACGGTTCACTTTATTATATATTGAACTGTAAGTTGCGGAACTTGGAGTCACTTTCATGGAGATCACTCCCAATTTGGACTTGGCGACAGGAGCTGTTTTGTTTGTTACTTCAACAATATTCAAACTCTGTTTGGTTTTAACAAGAAATGCAGCATTGAGAGGTGCGCCAAAGCAAGATCTTACAAAATTGGAACCCAGTGAAACGGCATCTGATTCTCTAAACCAACCCATTTCCGCATTTCCTCTATTCTGAGAATATTTAGCTGCAAGTTCTGTAAAATTTCCGCCATTTTTGATGACAGCCAAAAGACTGTCTGCCAAAGCCTGATTATTGGGAGCAATGACAATCTGACGAGCCTTGACAGAATCCGGGGCTACTGTTTTGCCAAGAAGACGGGCCATAACAAATGCTCCGTCAACATACACAGGACTCAGGAAGGCATCTGTACCTGATTTTTCGACAAAAGACTTAAGCGTAGGTGATAGTGAGCGGTTTGCAATAAAACAATCCATATAAGATTCATCGGAATTATCATTTACAAAGTTTGCAATATCTGATGTCTTGGCAAAATCTGTCTTTATCTTGTTAACACTGGTCTCAACGGCTTTATAATCCTCATTGCTTGGAGTAACATCTACAACAATATATTTCGCCGAACGATACGGCTTTTGAGCAAAACGTTCCTTTTCTTCATTGTAGCGTTTTTTAAGACTACTCTTGCTCACTTTGAACAAAGAATCAGGTTGCGAGGTGTATGGTTGGAAAACATAAGCGATATCGACATTGATACTACGATTCTCAAAAGAAGCTTTGGCATCCAATGAATTTGCCTGGACAGCCTGACCAAGCAAGGCATTGAGCTTTTCTTCAAGACGGGTATATTTCAGATTGTTTTCCCAGAACAACCAGTATTTTTTTAAAGACTTAATCTGTTCCTGAGCTTCTGCCGAATATTGTGAAATATCATCTTTTTGAATGGTTTGAAGGAAATTCATCATCATCATACGATCAAAAGTACCGGTCTGTGGATTTTGAAAAATGGGCAACTGTTGAATCATCGGATGAACATTGGCACCATTGATCATACTGAAAACTTCCTTTCCTGTTACAGTGACACCTAACTTTTCTGCCTGTTCGTCCAACAAACGTTCGCGTACAATGGATTCATAGACAGACTCACGAATTTGTCCGGCGATGGCATCATCAAGATTATTTTGGCCCGTCTGAATTTTATAAACTTCTTCCATCTCTGTAATACGAGCTTCATATTCTTTGTAGTCCAAAGAAGTATCACCGATTTTAGCAATTTTTTCCCGGGATTGACGGAAAAGTGAAGAACCGGAATTCAAAAAATCTCCGATGATAAAAGCAAATAAAGCAAAACCGATTATAAGTGCCAACAGTCCTGCTTTATTCCTGATTCTCTGTAAGGTTGCCATATAAGATATGTATGTTTAGAATTAATAGCTCAGTTAAAGAAGCAAAAAAAATGCCTCTTTTTTCAGCCTGCGAATATACAAAAAAATGTTTAAACGACATGTATTATTGATTATTTTGAAGCCTTGGCATCCGTACCAGTTGAATCCGGCTCAGCCGAATCGACAGGGAAAATACCTTTCACTTTAAAAATCTTATATCGGGTAAGCGTCTCATTTGATTCAAACCCATAGCCTGAGATGATCTGATCTTTTTGCTCTATCCTTATAAAAGAATCCGAATAGATGCGTTGCTGCCTTTGGTCCCAATACAACAATGATGTCTTAAAACTTTCACCTTTCAGATTGATCAGACTGACATTTTTTTTCAACTCCCACACCTTGCGGTTTGTATAGTAACGCGCCGTATCACTCTGAACCATAGATTCAGTTTTCAAACTATCGTTGAAACGTTCGAAATAAACTTTTTTAGGAAAATACCAGTATGGATCTTTGGCTTTGTCATAAACTTCCCAAATTTCGGCAATGACCCGATAACGGATGCGACCGGAATCTGAGATGAGTGTGGTCACGGAATCGGTGTACATGCCTGGAGCAGCTGCTCTATCCGAAAATTTCGGCAAAAAATTAGGTTTATCCGAAGAGCAGGCAACAGAAATCACCAGAAGCACCAATACGCCTATCACTCCTGCGAAGCTCAATCTGTTGTTTGAATGTTTATCCGACAAAATAAATTAAAATAAAATTTTTAAAACTCCTTATGCAGGAATCAAAGCTTTCGCTTAAAGAACCACATTTCATTGAAAGAAATACCAAGAGTTAATCTGTAAAAGCGTTCACTAAAATAAGAAGAATTGGGAGTAATTGTTTTCCCGACTTCAAAACCTAAATTCAGGACAGATCTTTGACCTTGATAAGGAAAACCAAGTCCAAGTGAAACTCCAACCTCCTTCAGGTTTCCATCTGAAAGCTTGATATAGGAATCCGTATAATGCATTCCGAAACGATATTTGATGGCTTGATAATAGTGGGTGGCATATATCGAAGGAAGATATTCAACCCCCAAAGACAATCTGGTATTGTCGGTTAAAGTATCACTTACTCCATAAAATTTCGTGTCACTCCAAGTCTGTTTCTGAAAATCCACACCAACGGTCAACCTATTATCATAAGTATATGATAAACCAAGTCCTATCATATTGGGTAATTCAAAAGTCTTATGTGTTGTTGTCTGGACTGTATCCACATAAGGCACAAGCATTACATTGTAAATATCATTGCGTGTAAAAGTACTTGATTTTGTAAATGAGGCACCTACAACAGCTTTACGCTTCTTCCCGAAATTCATTTGATATTGGAGACCAAAATCCAGACTTGGAGCACCGAGATACCAATTCTCGGCAGGATATTCAGAATTATGGATTGTATTCGCATAGACAATAGAGCTTGAATAAGATAGCGAACCAAATACATATTTCAGGTTGGCTCCCAAAGACAGATGTTTTCCCAAAGATATTCCGGTTCCCAAGAAAAGGGTATTCAATCCACCTGTTCCAGCATAAGTTTGAGTATATTTGATTTTATTGATTAATCCGACAGACCCATTCTTACTGAAAGTATAACCGACATTTGAAAATGGCATAATACCAAGAGCCAGCCCCCAATAACGTTTCAGAGGCATCTTCATGGTCACGTAATCCAGTTTTCCATTGGGATTTATTTGACTGACGCCATTTTCCTTAAAAGAGTAACATGAAGCTGAGACTCCAAAATCATAAACAAAATTCATCGTATCCACCGAGGAATAGGAGGCCGGATTCATCGGATTAATCGAGGTCCTGTCACGAAGGCCATATCCAATTCCACCCATAGCACGACCTCTCCCCAACGCAGGATTTTCCAAAGCTCCAAAGCCATAACGACTATAAGGAGAACTGGTATTTTGAGCCGACAAACAACTCAGAAAAAAGAACAGCGACAAAGCTGATAATAACGTTTTACGAATGAACATTATATTGTAGTATTCTGTTTAGACCAATGAGTACCAAATTTTTGCACGCAAAGATGCTATTTTTTAGTTTCCCATCAAAATAAAATAGGTCACCGCCTGTTAAAAAAACGAAAAGATTGGAATACCTTCGCTGCAAGTCGGAAAAATAGCCATTGACTTCATAAACAATTCCCTGCATTACTCCTCCAAGAATGGCCGTTTGGGTATCATTTCCAATCTGCAGGAAATCAGACTCCGGTGCCACCAACGGTAGTTGATCCGTGAACTGATTCAGTGCTTTCAGGCGCAAGTGAACGCCAGGGGCAATATTTCCGCCCAAATACACACCATCATCCCTGACAAGATCATAAGTAACGGCTGTCCCCATATCAATGATCAACAAAGTTTTTCCCGGTTGAAGGCTCCATGCGCCAACTGCTGCGGCAATACGATCCAAACCCAATGTCCGGGGCGTTTGATAAAAGTTCCCGATAGGCAATGGCGTTTGATAAGTAAGCAGCAAAAAACAAGGAATATTTGCCTCGAGAAACGCGGTTATCTCCGGTGATAAGATCTTCACTGAAGAAAGGATACAAGCTTCAAGATGCCGATGACTTATCAACTCTTCCAAAAAAGGGACCACCAACTCCGGACAAGTCATCACATCCACCGGTTCATCTATCCTTTCGAAGAAAGCCAGTTTACATATCGTATTTCCCTGATCTATTACTAAATTCATAAAGAATTTAAACCTTATCAATGAATATGCAAAGTAAGGTAAAAAATATCAGAATACCTTAAAAAAAGAGCCGTATCACAAAGGAAACGGCTCTAAAAAAGAATTCAGAGCTGATAATATCCCCGTAGGGAGAATCATCCGAAGACATAAACAAGAACTCCTAAATCAAACGCTTTTTTCAACATTCCAGACAAAAGCGCGAACCCCAGCTGCCTGATTGTGTTCATCCATTTTTTTAATATACTTCAAAAGCTCATCCACCTGGTCATCTTCAACTATGGTGATGGCTGCCGAATTCATTTCGGGCCAGGTATGGGTTCCCATTCTGGGTTCTCCGTCCACACTGCCGCGACCGTCCACTTTTTCCCAGGAAGTATATCCCCTGATGGATAAGCGGTCGAACAAGTAATCCACACGTTCGGAATTGGTCTGATTATATATAATAAATACTGCCTTCATTATTTTTATTGTTTAATTGCTTCTTCGTTGTCTTTATCTCTCATGAACACGAACTGCTTACGTACTTTTTCCTTTCTGTCGCGCTCTCCATGACGGGCAAACACGGCGTAAAGAACAGGGACAAGAATCAGGGTTACAATGGTTGAAAAGATCATACCGCCAATGATGGTAATACCCATCGGAGCCCAAATCTCGGAACCTTCACCAAGCCCCAATGCCATAGGAAACATCCCCAAAATGGCTGTCAAAGACGTCATGAGTACAGGGCGCAAACGAGATCGTCCCGAAATTTCAAGAGCTTCATTCAATTCTACGCCACGGTCACGTGTCAGGTTGATAAAATCAACAAGTACAATTCCGTTCTTGACTACAATTCCGACAAGCATGATCAAACCAAGTGCGGCAATCATACTCAAGTCTGTTCCTGTAATGAACAAGGCTATCGCGACACCACTAATGGCAAACGGAATGGCGAACATGATGACAAAAGGCTTCGCATAAGATTCAAACTCACAAGCCATGACTATATAAACCAACAGACAAACCGCCAATAACATTAAGCCAATGTTGGAAAAAGATTCTTCCTGGTCTTCATAGGTTCCACCCACGTTGACGACAACATCCTGAGGAATATCCACCTGCTTCAGTTCTGTCTTGATTTGTTCTGCCATCGTACCAAGAGGTACACCGACCGGCGTGACGGATACTTTAACCATACGTTCACGACGTTTACGTTCAATATTAGGCGGAGACCAGAATTCCTTGACCACTCCAAGTTCTTTCAGCTTAATGAATCCAGTCGAAGAAGGGATGGTCAGTTCTTCCAGTTCTGAGATGGAATTACGGGACTCCTCTTTCAAACGAACCACAATATTATATTCGTCGCCGTCTTCTTTAAAGAAGCCGGCTGCTGCTCCGTTGGTCCGATTTCTGATATAATTGGAAACCGTTGCACTATTCAATCCGTGACGAGCCAGTTTTTCTTTATCCAATACAATCTGCAGTTCCGCCTTATCATCTTTACGGCTGATAGATACATCCCTTGCACCGGGCAATACCACACAACGTGATTTAACTTCCTGTGCCAGCTTATTGGTTTCATCAAAATTATAGCCGAAAATTTCGACATCCACTGTACTGGCACCAAACCCCATACCGCCTGTCGTCACAGAAGAATTGATCACTTCGGGAATTGTTTTAAGGTAAGTACGGATTTCCTCCGCAATATCTACGTCACTACGCTTTCTGTCTTTAACATCTGACAATTTCATCGTAAGATTGATCATATTGGTTCCTGACGATGTAAACAAGGCTGCAATACTGGACTCGTCATTGGAACCGGTAGAACTGGAAATGACAGTCACTTCCGGGCAATGTTCGTTAATATACGCCTGAATAGCCTCCGTCGTTTTCATTGTCTCTTCTACCCTGGTACCCCGCTGAACTTCAATTGCCGCTGTAATTTGACTCTGGTCGGCCGCCGGCATAAAGTCGGTTCCGATCAAAGAGAACAAAGACATGGATGCCACAAAAATAATCACTGCAGAAACAATGACCGTCTTCTTATGGCTCAAAGCCCAGTGAATGATGCGTCCATAAAAATGATCCAGCCTATCCAGAAGCGGTGCAATATGGTGATCCCACCAGCCAGGCTTATACTCACTCTGGGCCTTTAACAATTTGGCAGACAGCATCGGGGTTAAAGTGATGGCAGCCAACATGGAGACTACGACCGTGATGGAGACAATCCAACCAAGCTCTTTAAACATCACACCCATCATTCCTGAAATCATGGTCAAAGGCAGAAATACAGCCACAATCACTAATGTCGTCACAATCACCGACATCCATACTTCATTGGTGGCATAAATTGCCGCTTCACGGGGGCTGCTTCCTCGTTTGATATGTTTGGATATATTTTCGATAACCACGATGGCATCATCCACCACAAGACCTATCGCAATAGACAGGGATGAGAGGGAAATAATATTCAGAGTACTTCCCGTTGCAAACAGATAGATGGCTGCCGACAGCAATGAAATGGGAATAGTCAGTGCTACAATCACTGTGGCGCGTAAACGTCCGAGGAAGAAAAGCACCACGATCATGACAAAAAGCAAAGCAAACAACAATGTTTCAGAAAGATTGTCGACGGATCTCTGGATAAATCTGGACGAATCATACACCACATTCATTTTAACATCGGAGGGCAGAGTTTTCTGCAATGTTTTCATCTGTTCCTTCACCTCATTACAAACAGAGACCGAGTTGGCACCGGATTGACGAGTAATCATCAGCCGGACAGATTTCTGGCCGTTGGCTTGTTCAACTAATGATACATCCTTAATGGTATCCTTCACTTCAGCGATATCACGCACAAAGACAGAAGCACCATTAAAATTACCGACCACCAGGTTATTGATTTCATTGCTTTCGGCAAATTCACCCTGAACACGCAACTGATAGCTTTCTTCTCCCATTTTAACGGTTCCGGCCGGTAAATTGAGATTGTTACCCGAAATCGCAGTTGTAACCTGTTCCAGAGTCAGATCATGAGCATCCAGTTTGTTCGGGTCAATATTCACATAAACATAGCGGTCAGGAGCTCCGACAACAGATATGGAACCGATTCCGTCAATACGTTTCAACGGATTCGCAATTTTGTCATTCAGCATCTTTTCCAGACCCAGATAACTTTCTTTGGCTGTAATAGTATACTGCAAAATCGGCATCATGCTGGTACTCAACTTATAAATGGCCGGACGTGTACAACCGTCCGGCAAATTATCATAAACTTGATCTACACAGTCACGAATGTCATTAACGGCTTCATCCAAATTGTACCCATAATTAAATTCCAAGGTTACCATAGACATGTTGTCCTGAGAAGTAGATGTGATTTCCTTGACTCCCTGTACGCTATTGAAAGCATCTTCCAATATCTTGGTTACGTTGGTTTCCATCTCGGACGCATTCGATCCGGAATAGGTGGTCATCACCGTAACATAAGGCGGGTCAATCTTCGGATACTGGTCAATCGGAAGATTCTTCAGCGAAAACAAACCTGCTATCATGATGGCTGTAAAAATCATCAAGGTCGTAACAGGTTTATTTACGGCATTTTTATATAAACTCATAATTTTTCTGATTAATATTTCTGATAGCCTAAGATACTTGACTTATTTAACTACGTTAAGCTTGATACCATCTCTCAATTTAGCCTGTCCGGCTACCACTAAATGATCTCCTTTCTTGATTTTGTCAGAAACCAGTTCTACCTGATCATCAAAGCGACTGCCTAATTTTACAGACACACGTTCGGCTATACCGTCCTTTTCAAGAAATACATAACGTTCATTGGAACCCTGAAGTTTCAGAACAGCCTGATAAGGAACCACCAACACTTTGGCATCACCCATTTCCAGGGTAGCACGCACAAACATACCGGGTACCAGTTTCCGACTGCCGTTGGGTATTCTCAACTCAACCTGGAATGTATGTGCGGATGAATTTACCGTCGGATATACATTGGTCACCGTAGCTGCAAATTCCTGACCATTATAAACGTCCGATTTGATAACAGCTTTCATGCCTTTTTTTACCTTTGGATAAAAGCTTTCCGGTACATTAATATTTGCCTTCAGGCTGCCAAGTTGAGCAATGGCTACAATAGGTTTTGCTCCTGAATATAATTCGCCGTTTTCATAATTCTTGACAGTAATGACACCGCTGAAAGGAGCACTGATACGGGTATTCTTTTGCAAATAGGCCAAATTGGTTTTTTGCACATCCAATGAAGTTTTAGTCTGGTCATAGGTCTGTTCGGAAATGGCACCTGTTTCATGCAACGTTTCATAACGTTTGAAGTCGTTCTTTTGATTGTCGATGTTCAATTGGGCCTGACGCAAATTGGTCTGGTCCATTTGGACCAATGTTTGGCCGGCTCTCACACGGCTTCCGACTTCCACATATATTTTTTCTATACGGCCCGGGGAAACAGGAACCAGATTCACTTCCTCCCAAGCTTCCGTATTGGCTGAAAATTCCAATACACGACCGATATCTTTTGGCTCAAGCGTGGTTATCCTCACATTCTCTGCTACTACTGTTTTCTTTTCAGCATCTTTTTTACCGGAGGAACAAGACTGAAAGCTCATTGCTGTCATCGCAAAAGCCATTACAATTGAAAAACCTATTCTTTTCATTGTTTATATGATTGTTTTTAAAGATTATCTATTTCGTAAAATTAAAGTATGCCAAGTAATTTCTTCAGGGAATCCTGTGCGTTCAATAATGACATGACGGCACTGATATAGTTGCTTTGTGCGGTCAGCAAGTTATTGTTGGCTGTAGTTAGTTCAAGGCTGGAAGAAAGTCCTTGTTCATATTTTTTGGTGATGTTGTCAAATACGCGCTGTGAAACTTCGATGTTCTTTTTCTGAAGTTCATAGCTGGCCTGAGCAGTTTTCAGATTATAACGAAGTTGCTTTTCCTGTAAAAGCAGCTGGTCTTTGGCCAAGTCGTTATCGAGTTGTGAAGACTCATAAGCAAGTCTGGCCTTTTTTACACCGGAAATATTCTTTCCGCCGACCACCAACGGTACACTGGCCGACAAGACCAAAGTATTCTTCATGGTCATATCAAAGCCACCGGACATCACTTTTTCGTTGTGTTGATAAACCGCAGCCAAACTCGGCAACATGGATGCTATGGATGAATCATATTGCTTTTTACTCATCTCCAGGCCAAGTTCACTGGCTTTCATGTCGTTATTTTTTTCCAGTTCAAAAGGCCGGGCAAGCAATTCATAAGAATTGCATCTTTCTGTCAGCGTACTCAACGGATCGGTCAGTTTTAGCTCATCGTTCACTCCTATTCCCAGAATCAAATGCATAGAATTGTAAGCCAACTCAATGTTTTGATTGACGGATTGAAGGGTATTTTCAAGATTGGCAAGGGTTACATCCATCTGATCAGCCTCGGTCTGTTCACCGATACCGACACTCACTTTGGCATGGGTAGCCTTGACTAATGTCCGAATATTTTCAACGTTCTTTTCCAGAATACGTTTATTATCTTCTGAAACCAAAATGGAGTAATAGGCTGTTGATACACTCTGTTTGATGGAAAGCTCCGTTTGAAGGAAATTGTTTTCAGACATTTGTTTGCTCAATTCGGCCAATTGAATACCTACAAGGACATTGGCGTTGAAAATGACCTGAGTGACCTGAAATGTTGCCGTTGCAGTGGGAACCATTTTAATCGGATCCATACCTTCCAAGAGATTCAATTTCATACCCATATAATTATTATACGTCATGGAAACACTGGTCTGAGGTAAATAATTTGCGATGGCAGCCCATTTGGCAAGTTGCGCCTGTTGGGATGCCAAACCTGCTTTTTTCATACTCCGGTTGTATTGCAAGGCGTATTCCTTTGCCTGATCCAAAGAGAGAGACCAGCTTTTCTGTATCGGAACCGTCGAAACTTGTGCCTGAACAGTGGTAAACGTACTGCTTGTTATCAGTAACCAAATAAATAATTTTTTCATTGTCAAATTCCTAAATTTGAATTTTGTCATTTTATATCGACCTATTGCGTAATCATTTGATTTCATTTACTCCGATGTATTCATGACTTGGTCTATAATCCGATCGAGTTCCTCATCCTTCATGGGTTCATCTTCGGTTCCCATTTGCTTTTCTTTTTGAGATAAAAGATTTTCGTAATACTCCAAGCCTTTTCTGTTACATAAAACCCGGACATAGATATCCATCACAAACTCAATACTCCGAAGTAATGATGCCTTGCTGATTTTATTCGTATTCAGGTTCATGACCTTCATGAATTGAACCGACAAGAATCTGGTCATAGATTCTATGTCTATATCCGACCTAAAAAGATTCTCCTGAATACCGGTCAGAATATTCTGACGAATATGCTCACAAATTTGTTTCTGATTGTGTTGGGACATTCTTTTATGGATTTCCGGATAATATTTATTCAAGTCATAAAAGAAATTCACAAACCTGTCATTCTTTGTAGAAGAATGGAACTCAGATACTTTCATCAATTGGTCAATGGCATTGCCTTCACATTGACAAGGATTATATCTGTTCTCCTGTTTTCTCTGTTGTTTCTCATTGTGTTCCATCAAAACAGATTCAATCAATGCTTCTTTTTGATTGAACTGAGTATAAAAAGTTTTTTTGGAGATATGGAGTTCGTTGCAGATATCATCTATGCTGACACTACGAAGGCCATACTTTAGAAAAAGTTTGGCTGCAGTTTTTTTAATATTTGTCCTTAGATTCTGATCCATTTACAGAGTAAATTCCAGGGCAAAGATACTTCTGCTTTTACCAACTATATGGATTTTTCTGTTAAAATAGATTAACGAATAAAAATATCAATGCAAACAATTGATTATCTTTAATTTACAAGGAAGCTCGAAAAACATTATAGTTTCCTGGTGCCTAAAAAAAAGCCATTCATTTAAACTTCGGCATAAAGTTCTTTAACTCAGTATACAATTGATGGACGGGAAGTCCCATGACGTTGAAGTAAGAACCGAAAATTTTTTCAACACCGACAAAGCCGATCCACTCTTGGACACCGTAAGCACCGGCTTTGTCAAAAGGCTGATAATGTTCCACATACCAAACAATTTCCTCCTCTGTCAACGAAGAAAAAAAGACTTCCGTAGCTGTGGTAAAAGAACGTTGGTGATCAAGACTGGTCAGACACACACCTGTGTAAACCCAATGACTCTTTCCGGATAAAGCTTTGAGCATTCGAACCGCATCCGCCTGATCCGTCGGTTTACCAAAAATCAAGCCATCCCGACACACAATGGTATCAGCCGTAATAACCAAATCTCCGGATCTCATAAACTTCCGATAAGCATCGGCCTTTTTGGAAGCAATATACAGAGCCACATCCGTTGCTTTTAAATCTTCGGGATAAGACTCATCAATACCCTTGAGCGTTTTCACACGATACTTCAGGCCCAAACCGTTCATCAGTTCATTGCGCCTCGGCGAATTGGAGGCCAGTATCAAATTATATCCGGCAATATTATCCAGCATCTCCTTGTGATTGTTACCATTCAAAAGCCTCTGTCCCCATCATCCAGAGTCCCTGAGCTTTCATAATCTGCTCGATGATATCACGGCCGCAACCTTCACCACCTTTTATATGCGATACATATTTTGATATGCACTTGATTTCTGTCGCAGCATCGGCTGGGCAAGCCGGCAATCCGACTTTACACATCACTTCATAATCGGGAATATCGTCACCCATATAGGCCACTTCATCCAATCTTAAACCCGTTTTTTTCAACAAGTCTTCCAGATCTTTCTTTTTGTCACTTGCACCCATATATATATGAGTAACACCAAGGTACTCAAATCTCTTACGGACAGCATCCGACCTGCCTCCGCTGATAATGGCTATGGTCAGTCCTTTTCTCACAGCCTGCACAATCGCATAACCGTCCTTAAGATTGGCTGTACGCATAGGCTCTCCGGAAATATGTAACGGAATGACGTTGGATGAAAGCACACCATCGACATCAAAAACAACAGCTTTAATGGTGGTTAAATCATGGGAAATCGTACTCATAAAAATATTATTAAATGTCTGATTATTTATTGATTGATCGCTCATAGATACCTTTGCTCAGGACTTCATACAAATGTTGCCAATCAGGATGTTCGCCAAGCAATTGCAAGTGTTTATCGATCACATGACAGTCGAAGCGCACTGCCGGTCCCGTCTGCGCCTCTACAGGGGCAATGGTTTTCACCTTTCGGGAGGTTTCTTCTATGAGGGGCAGCAAATATTGAAAATCCAAACCTTTTTCATGGACAAGGTCTTCAGCGATACCATACAGGTAATTTACAAAATTATTGGCAAAAACAGCAGCCAAGTGCAGTTGTCTCCTTTGGTCATAACCGGCTAATATCACTTTTTCGCTGAGTTCCGACGCCAGATTTTTCAATAATTCCAGACTTTCAGGTAAAGCCGCCTCGATAAAAAAAGGTACTTCCGAAAAATCAACAGGCCTTTGTTTGCTGAAAGTCTGCAGCGGATAGAAAACGCCATGATTGGGTGTATAATCAGCCAGGACAGCCATAGGTAAACTTCCCGCCGTGTGCACCAATAGACCCTTTCCGAAATTGATCCCGGGCAAAACCTGAGAATGGGCATCATCCTTCAGGGCACAAATATACAGATCTGCATCTGAACAGATCTGTTCAGGCTGAACGACAGCCTCACAACCCAATTCGGCAGCCAGTATTCCGGCAGAAGACTCCGTGCGGCTATAAACCTGTAAAAAGCGATGGCCTTTTGCAGCAAGTGCAGGAGCCAGTTGACTCGCCAGGTTTCCCGCACCAATCAAACAAATCCGCATACTTTCTTATTTAGCTTGACCGAATTTTCCGATATGAACTTTTTCCCATTGCAGACGTGTTTCATCAAAAGGCTTCTTGACTTCATTCTTGACACCGATAGCCACAATGCTTTCAACCCGCAAATTCTCAGGAATATCCAACAAGCGACGCACAACAGCCTCTGAATCTTTTCCATCTGCCGTTTGACGTCCACGGACTTGAACCCAACAGGAACCAAGTCCCAAATCTTCCGCTTCGAGATGCAATATCAAAGAAGCAATGGACACATCTTCAATCCAGACATCGCTACATCCAGGATCGGCAATGACAACCACAGCCAAAGCCGCACCATCTATCAATTGACCGCCGTTCTTTTTGCACTCCGACAAGGATTTCAACATCCCGGGTTCTTCCACCAAAATAAACTGCCAGGGATTGGAACGTTTGGAAGACGGAGACATGAGAACAGCATGCATCAGCTGCTCAACAAGTTCAGGACTGATTTGCGTTTCCTTAAAACTTCTTGTACTTCTGCGCGTACGCAGCAATTCTAAAAGGTTCTCCATAATCTATTACAATATTATGGGCAAATATACGTTTATTTCCTTAAATTTGTAGCCTTTCCAACTTACAGATTCAGGGTTGTTTCCGGTTTTAGCCTGTAAACTATGATTTTAAAAAAAATAGCTCTTACACTCGCACTTTTCATACTGATTTGGACTCAATTTGTTTCGGCACAGGAAAAAGTCACCGTTTCCGGATTCGTGATGGACACCAAAAGCCATGCCCTGGAATTGGTGAATGTGTCAGAATTAAATGGCCGTCTTGCAACACACACAGATGAAAATGGCTATTATTCCATACAGTTGCCAAAAACCGATACCATCATCCTGAAATACAGTTGTCTGTCTTACCAGACTGCAACCCGCATCATTCCGGCAGAAATGAAAAATCTGAGGGTGAATGTCACTCTGGGACCATCCAGCAGAACGCTCAATGAAGTAGTCATAAGAGGACAGCAAAAACAGACCAACACCCTCGAAACCCTGGACGCATCAAAAGTCCGGTTGCTGCCGGATGCTTCAGGAGGCAGTATCGAAGCCCTGCTCGTCACCTTTGCAGGGGTCAGCTCCAACAACGAACTTAGTTCTCAATATTCAGTCAGGGGAGGTAATTACGATGAAAACCTGGTCTACGTCAACGGCATAGAAATATACCGTCCCTTACTGATCCGTGCCGGTCAGCAAGAAGGGCTCAGTTTTGTCAATCCGGAGATGGTGAAGGATGTTAAATTTTCCGCCGGCGGATTTGATGCAAGATTTGGGGACAAAATGTCCTCTGTCCTTGACATTCAATACAAAAAGCCTGAAAAGCCCGAAGCTGCGGCAACAATGAGCCTTCTGGGTGCCAACATTTATTTGGGCCAGGCTTCCAAAAACGGGAAATTCACCCAAATACACGGTTTTAGATACAAGACCAATTCTTACCTATTAGGCACACTTGACACCAAAGGCGAGTACAATCCGTCCTTCCTCGATTATCAGACCAACTTGAATTACAAAATCACCCCCAGCCTTGAATTGAGCTTCTTAGGTAATTTTTCTCAGAACAACTACCAATTTATACCCAAAGACAGGGAAACAGACTTTGGAACCTACAATCAAAGACTCAGTTTGAAAATCTATTTTGACGGAAAAGAAAGGGATTTATTCCAGACAGCTTTCGGCGCATTGACACTGACTAAAACGCTGAACAAAGATTTCAAACTTAGCATGCAAAGCTCTGTTTTTCAAACCAAAGAAAATGAAAACTACGATATAACCAGTCAATATTGGTTAAATGAGACCCCAATCAATAACAGCCAAGCCAACACCGCAAACACAAAACTTCTTGGTATCGGAACTTACCATGAACATGCCAGGAACTACCTGACCGCGAATGTCTTTAATATTTCTCAGTTGGGAAAATGGAAAATCGACCAGCAGGAAATCCAATGGGGTCTGACTTATCAGCGCGAACGAATCAATGATGACCTGAAGGAATGGAAAATGCGGGATTCGGCAGGATATGCCCTTCCCTACAGCGACCGCGAAATCAGGATGGTCTACGACATGCGTTCAAAGGTCAGAATGGAAAGCAACCGCTTTACCGGATATTTACAAGATAGTTGGCATTTCAGGAAAGAAGCCGGTCTCTTTGTCCTGACAGCCGGTATCAGGGGAAATTACTGGAGCTTCAACAAAGAAACATTAGTGAGCCCAAGAGCCTCCTTTGCTTTTATTCCGGCCTGGAAACAAAATTATACTTTCCGGTTTGCCTCGGGCATTTATTACCAGTCTCCGTTTTATAAGGAATTACGGGATACCGTAACTACAAACGGAATGACCGTTGTCGTACTTAACCGGAATATCAAGGCACAGAAAACGATACATTATGTAGCCGGAATGGACTATCATTTTGTCGGCATGGACAGGCCCTTTAAATTTACCGCTGAAGCCTATTATAAGGATATGAGCAACTTGATACCTTATACTGTCGACAATGTGCGTATCCGTTATTACGGAGAAAATATGGCCGAAGGTTACACGGCGGGTTTGGACATGAAACTTTTCGGTGAGTTTGTATCCGGAACAGATTCATGGATCAGCCTTTCCTTTATGAAAAGCCAGGAAAAAATCCATGGAATCACCGTTTCAAGGCCAAATGAACAGCGATACAATGCCTCTCTGTTTTTTCAGGATTATTTCCCGAATAACCCCAAATTCAGCATGAGTCTCAAAGTGGTCTGGGCAGACGGATTACCTTTTGGTCCTCCGGACAGTGACAAAAGCTTTGCCACTTTGAGAATGCCTCCATATCGTCGTGTAGATATCGGTTTGTCGAGAGTTCTCGTTGGAGGAGAAGATAAAATTATGGAATCCGGTTTTTTAAGAAACTTTAAAAACATCTGGATTGGAGTTGACTGTTTCAACCTTTTGGACATCCGGAACGTAAATTCCTATTATTGGGTCACTGACATCAACAACTCTCAATGGGCCGTTCCAAACTATCTAACAGGCAGACAATTAAACATCCGTTTGGCAGCGGAATTTTAAAAATGAATGTATTCTACCGATGGCCCGGCTATTTTTTCTATCATTCACAAAAATAAATTTTTATGAACAATTCTTTTTTTAGCAAATTTACCCCCAAAGAACCGAAATTCTTCCCCATTTTGAAGGAGATGTCAAATGTCATGTTGATTGCTTCCGATTTGATCATTGAATGTGTCCAAAAAAGTGATCACGAATCAGCCATTGAATATTACAGGAAAATCAAAGAGCAGGAAAAAAAAGGTGATGCCCTGTCCAATCAGATTTTTGATGAACTGAATACAACTTTCATCACTCCATTCGACCGGGAAGACATCAATCATTTGTCCAACCGCTTAGACGATGTGACGGATTACATCAACAGTTGTGCCAAACGGATTGTGCTATACAACCCCAAACATTTACCCGAAAGTGCAACCGAGCTTGCCCGTCTCATCAAAGAAGGGGCAGTCTGCATAGGAAAGGCCGTGGACGAGTTGGATGTTCTGAAAAAGGACGCTAAAAAAATCAGGGAATACTGTACGGAGCTGCATGATATCGAAAACAGGGCCGATGATGTTTACGAAAATTTTATCATCAATTTGTTCGAACACGAAAAAGATGGCATAGAAATCATCAAAGTGAAAGAAATCATGTACGAACTGGAAAAAGCCACCGATGCGACCGAATATGTCGGCAAAATCATCAAAACAATCATTGTCAAGTACGCATAATCCATTAAAAAATCAAAAATGAATCTCTTAATAACCATTATCGTACTGGCTTTAATATTTGATTTCATCAACGGTTTTCACGATGCCGCCAACTCTATTGCCACCATCGTTTCCACCAAAGTGCTTACACCTTTTCAGGCTGTACTTTGGGCCGCGTTTTTTAACTTTGTGGCTTTCTTCATCGCCAAGTATATCATCGGCGAATTCGGAATAGCGAACACCGTTTCGAAATCGGTTGTTGAGGATTATATTACCTTGCCTGTCATATTCTCAGGAATTGTCGCTTCCATCTTATGGAATCTCGCCACTTGGTGGCTTGGAATTCCCTCCTCTTCCTCACATACCCTTATCGGAGGTTTTGCCGGTGCAGCCATCATGAGTACCATCATGAACAATGGATATACAACAAACGGATTTGAATCCATCAAAGGAGATGTCATCGGCATCATTGCCGCTTTCATCATCCTGGCACCCCTGATCGGTATGATCATCTCCTCATTGATAACCATTCTGATTTTGTATACTTTCAAGAAAATGAATCCGTACAAAGCCAACCATTGGTTTAAGCGACTCCAATTGGTATCATCCGGATTGTTCAGCATCGGGCATGGATTGAATGACTCCCAAAAAGTCATGGGCATCATTGCTGCTGCTCTTTTTGCCGCATATACTAAAAATGGCATTGATATGGGGATTCATTCCATCGGTCAAATGCCTGATTGGGTTGCGTTCTCCTGCTTTACCGCCATTTCTCTGGGAACCATGTCCGGTGGATGGAGAATCATCAAGACGATGGGTTCCCGCATCACAAAAGTGACTCCTCTTGAAGGCGTTGCAGCTGAAACAGCCGGTGCTCTTACGCTTTATTTGTCGGAAGCCTTGAAGATACCTGTAAGTACGACACACACCATCACCGGGGCCATCATAGGCGTAGGTGCGGTAAAGCGTTTGTCGGCTGTCCGCTGGGGCGTAACCAAGAGCCTGATGATAGCCTGGATTCTGACCATTCCTGTCAGTGCAGGCATTGCAGCTTTGATTTACTACCTTTTCGGAGCTCAGTTGTAAATAATTGGCTTTCGATGGATGTGAAAGATTTACTGTTATATGAATGCTCTGACATAGGCCAAAAAACATAAAGGCCTTCAGTGGGGGAATCAATTGGTTTATCTATTTTTAAATTCCTGATTTGATAATTTGAAAAATCATTTAAATTTGAAAAAGCTGACATCGAAAGATATCTTTCTTCTTTCACCAACATTGATGCTACATCATACTCAATACTATCCAATTGAATAGTTGTGGATTTTGCATAAATATTAATGGATATATAATATTTCTTCATTTTTTACTAAAAGCCTTTATGGCTACACAAAAATGTGTTAGGAATATCAGCTTTTTCTTGTTCAGATTATCTAAGATTTATGCGTAGTCCACAAGTTTTCCATTTAACCCAAATTCTTTACAATAATTGAACAGATACAAAAAAAAAATGTGGGAAAAGAAATCTTGATTTCAGTTTTCCCACATCTATATCATTGATCCGTTTAAATGATTAAACAGATCTTGTGAACGATATTTACCCGGTAAAGCGAATGGCTATCCTACAATGACAAGATCGTTGCCTTCGAGTACAGAATCACCTTTCGACACTTTAATGTCCAACACTTTACCCGCAAGATCACTCGCAATCGTGTTTTCCATTTTCATAGCCTCCAGAATCAACAACTTATCGCCTACTTTGACCGTATCGCCGATTTTAACCATAATGTCAAGAATAACACCAGGGAGCGGAGATTTGACGGAACCACCAGGACCAGCAGCTTTCTTAGGGCTCACAACAGGAGTTCCGGTTGCAGAAACCGGTGCGGGAGCCGGGCGAGATACTTTAACTTGTTCCTTTTTTGCTTTACGTTCAACTTCAACGGTATATGGAGTACCATTCACTTCGAGTTCAACCACATTCTCTTCTTCATTGAGAACATCCACCCTATATTGTGTACCGTTTATTTTATATCTAAATGCCTTCATTTGTACGAATATTTTTAATTTATAATTCCATTGCCGAAGTCTATCTTCTTTTATGCGGGATAAAATTCGGGACTTGATTCAAACCGTAAATTTTAGAGCTCCATGGAGAATACGGACGTTGGGTACGGGATATGGTCAATACCGTATTTTCAATGTCATGTACTTCATTATCCAATTCAAGGAGCGTCATCGCAATTGCAGCATTGATTTCATCCGGGATTTTTCCCTGGTCGGCGGCTTTTACGTTTCCATCTGTGGACGCTGCAGCGTCGGCAGATGGATTCTCAGATGAACCGGAGAATATATTCATTAGATTCTTCATACTTACAAAGGAATATTTCCGTGTTTCTTGGACGGATTGGTTAATTTCTTGGTAGAGAGTTGTTGTAAGGCGCGAATAACACGAAAACGGGTATTGCGCGGTTCAATGACATCATCGATATATCCGTATTGGGCAGCCTTGTAAGGATTCTGAAAAGCATCTATGTATTCCTGTTCCTTGGCAGCAGTAACGGCAGCAGGATCTTCGGAAGCTTTCACTTCTTTGGCATACAATACTTCCACAGCACCGGAAGCACCCATAACGGCAATTTCGGCAGTAGGCCATGCATAATTGATGTCACCTCTCAATTGCTTGCAACTCATCACAATATGTGCACCGCCATAAGACTTGCGCAGGGTGACAGTTACCTTTGGAACGGTCGCTTCACCATAAGCATAAAGTAATTTCGCACCATGCAGGATAACGCCGCCATATTCTTGACCGGTACCAGGCAAGAACCCAGGAACATCGACCAAAGTCACCAAAGGAATATTGAAACAATCGCAGAAACGCACGAAACGGGCGGCCTTGCGAGAAGCATTACTGTCAAGTACACCGGCCAGCATTTTCGGCTGATTGGCAACAATACCCACGGACTGACCGTTAAAACGAGCAAAACCGATAATCATATTCTTGGCATAATCACTATGTACCTGAAGAAATTCTCCATCATCGACTATGGCACCGATTACCTCAAACATATCATAGGGTTTGTTGGGATTGTCGGGAATAATTTCGTTCAACGAATCTTCCAGACGATCAATGGGATCATCGCAATCTATGATAGGTGTTTCTTCTAGGTTATTCTGAGGAATGTAACTGAGTAAATGGCGGATCAGTTTCAGACCTTCTTCTTCATCTTCTACGGCAAAATGAGTGACACCCGATTTGGTCGCATGAACGGATGCTCCACCCAGTTGTTCCTGAGTAACATCCTCGCCGGTTACCGTCTTAACAACTTTAGGCCCCGTAAGGAACATATAGGAAGTACCTTTGGTCATGATGGTAAAGTCCGTCAAAGCAGGAGAATAAACGGCTCCACCTGCGCAAGGACCAAAAATGCCTGAAATTTGAGGAATCACACCGGAAGCAAGAATATTGCGCTGGAAAATCTCGGCATAACCGGCCAAAGCATTGATACCTTCCTGAATACGGGCACCACCGGAGTCATTGATACCAATGACGGGAGCACCCATCTTCATAGCCTGATCCATCACTTTGCAAATTTTCAGAGCCATCGTTTCCGATAAAGACCCCCCCCAAACCGTAAAGTCCTGGGCAAAAACATAAACCAAACGGCCGTCGATTGTTCCGTAACCAGTCACAACACCATCACCAAGATAATGTTTCTTGTCTTGTCCGAAATTGGTGCAACGATGTTTTACAAACATGTCAAATTCTTCAAAGCTACCTTGATCAAGCAACATATCGATACGTTCGCGAGCTGTATATTTACCTTTTTCGTGCTGTTTTTGGATGGATTTTTCTCCACCACCAAGGCGAGCCTCGACACGGAGTTCAATCAGTTCTTTTACTTTTTCCAGTTGTGTACTCATTTTATAAAAAGTTTAATTTATTTGTTGGGGTTTTCACACAATTCCATCAGCACACCACAGGTTGATTTAGGATGTAAGAAGGCAATATTCAAGCCTTCAGCACCTTTCCTCGGAGTTTTGTCAATCAATTTGACACCTTGTCCGGCTACAAATTCCAGCTCTTTTTCCAAACCTTCCACGGCGAAAGCAACATGGTGCACACCTTGCCCTCTTTTTTCTATGAATTTTGCAATGGTACCTTCAGGATCTGTAGATTCCAGTAATTCGATTTTTGTCTGACCAACTTTCAAAAATGCGGTCTTTACTTTCTGGTCAGCAACTTCTTCGACTGCATAACATTCCAGTCCGAGAACTTTTTCAAAAAACGGGATTGCTTCTTCCAAACTGTTTACGGCAATTCCCAAATGTTCAATGTGAGATGGTTTCATACTACTTATTTTTGAGAGAAACTTCAAAATCCCGTAAATCAATGTTTACAGATAAAGAATATGCAGAGAACTTAGAATTTCCTCTCTATTTAAAGGTTTATATTTAAAAAAAACGTCACAAAGGTAGAAAAATATATGATGCGACATTGTTATTTGAAGTAAAAATACGCCAAAATCAGAATAAAAAATGCACAAAAATGCTCAATGTGTGTAATCACAATCGGTAAACCGCAAAGTTTCTGACCCTCATGTGATTTTCGGTAGTCCTTAATCCGAACCAGCCTTTTGTCAAGGGCATAGGATCGATATAATCAATCAAAACCATCCCATCCTGAATATACTGAACACGTCCCTGTTTCACCTTGATTTCGATGGAATACCAATGATTGGGTTTGATAAGATAAGCCTCATCCTGATATTCAAACAATATTTCCGGACGTTTCATCTCCGTAAAGAATTCATCATAATTGCCGTCATAGCGGCGGAATCTGGTGGTGGTATTCGAGTTGCCGCCAAATCCCAGATAATAAAGCTGTAAACTATAATAGCGGCCAAAAACACCCTTTCGAAAATCCGTTCTGGCAAAAAGGTCATCCTGGTATTGAGGATCGGATGCCATCCAGAAACAATTCAAATCGCTGACTCTGTCAAGTACTTTTTTTTGATCGACCACACAGGCTTCATATTTGATGCAGATATCTCCTTCAAACGGATTCTTATACCATAGCGTAAGACCTTTGGAAGCTTTGATATCCAAACAGGTATCTGCCTCAATATACTGCAAATCACATTTGTCTTCTGATTCAGCCACCCAATTTACGGATACGTTTCTGAAATCATCGGAAGCCAACAAAATTTTATTGGATAAGGAGGCCCTGGCCGCCACCTCTGCCTCAGCCCTTCTTTTCATTTTATACCAGATGGGGCTACAGGAAACCAAAAACAATGCGAGAGCCAACATCAAACAGGTCTTCGACATGCGAAGGCAAAAAAAAGCCTTTGAATCAAACAAAATACAATTTATAAGTTTTCCTGACATTTTCATCTTTAAGGTAAAATCATGGTGACAATAGATGAGGTGCCTCTATAAGGTACGAACTGCACAAATATTTCAGAATCCGTACAAAAATAGCATAAAATACTTAGATAAATATAAAAAGTGGCTGTCCTTTTGAGACAGCCACTGCAATATTCATAAACTCAGAAAACAGCTTTTACCTTTACCAAACAGAAGCTCTTTTCTCTTTGGGTAAATACATGGGGTCACCGGGTTTGATGTTAAAAGCATCGTACCATGCGTCGATGTGGGGTAAAGCACCGTTTATACGCCATTTACCAAGGGAGTGGGAATCTAATTTTGTCAAACGAAGAATTTCTTCATCGCGGACATTCCCCGCCCAAACGTTGGCATAAGCCAAAAAGAAGCGTTGTCGAGGGGTGAATCCATCCCTATTTTCACCCGACATTCCTTGTTCTGTCTTCATGAATGCATTGTAGGCAATCTGCAAACCTCCGTGGTCGGCAATATTCTCACCCAAGGTGTAAGCTCCGTTTGCATGGACATCATTCAATACGATGATGTTGCTGAAATAATCTTCTAGGACCTTGGTTCGTTTCCTAAACTGAGACGCATCATCGTCTGTCCACCAATTGGTCAAATTACCGAACTTGTCATATTTACAGCCTTGATCATCAAAACCATGGGTCATTTCATGACCGATCACCACTCCGATGGCACCATAATTTACAGCATCGTCGGCATTCATATAAAAGAAAGGAGCCTGAAGGATACCTGCAGGAAAACAGATTTCATTGGTTGTCGGGTTGTAATAAGCATTGACCGTCTGAGGAGTCATCAGCCATTCCATTTTATCAACCGGTTTCCCGAGTTTATTCAAGCGATAATTGTATTCAAATGCAGAAGAACGGAGTATATTATCCCAATAGCTATCGTTCTTGATTTCTAAGGCCGAGTAATCTCTCCATTGATCGGGATAACCAATCTTTACGATAAAAGCACTTAGTTTGTCGAGTGCTTTAGCCTTTGTTTCGTCACTCATCCAATCCTGTTCACGAATGCGTTCACCTAAAGATAGTTTGAGATTGTCCACCAGCTTAAGCATTCGCTCCTTCGCTTGTGCCGGAAAATATTTGGCCACATAAAACCGACCGACTTCTTCACCCAAAACAAAATCAATGGTGGAAACCGTACGTTTCCAGCGGGGTTGAATGGTTTTGGCTCCACTCATAATTTTTCCGAAAAAATTAAAGTTGGCATTAACAAAAGGGTCGCTCAGATAACTAGCCGCTTCATCAATCAGACACCAGGACAGATAGTCCTTCAATTCATCGACAGAAGTGGTTTCAATCAAATTCACAGCTGCTGCTATCGGTTCAACCTGACCTACATTTAAATCCTTAAGGCCTTTCACTCCCGCCGCATCAAAAAATGCCTTCCAATCAAACACAGCCACAGAATCATTCAATTGCGATACAGAATATTTATGATAATTCAACTCAGGTACACGGGTTTTCTCCTTTTCAAAATGAGCGACAGCCAACGCTGTTTCAATCTTCAAAACTGATTTTGAGGCTTTTATTGCTGCTGCCTTACTATAACCTGCATGGACGAACTGTGCAACAATCAGTTTGGAATATTCGGCGCGAAGCTTTTCGGAATCCTTGTCTTTTTGAACATAATAATCACGTTCTTCCAAACCCAAACCACCCTGATACAAATGAAGAATATTCATCGAACTATTCTTGTCATCAGCTCCAATAGACATGCTAAAAAAAGGAGAAAGGCCCCAGCGACGTATTTCAGCGGCAAGTCTGACGATATCCGCTTTCCCCTTAGCAGCATTGATCATTTGCAATTGAGGCAGAATCGGAGCGGCACCGTCTGCGTTCAATTTGGCACTATCTGTACCCAAACGGTACAAATCACCGATTTTTTGGGCACCACCGCCATTTTCATGTATGGTTTTTCCCATTTCGATAATCAATTCTTTGATTTGCTTCTGATTGTTTTCGCGTAATTTATCAAAAGATCCATAACGGGAATACTCATCCGGAATAGGATTTGCGTCCATCCACCCACCGGTTGCATATCTGCAAAAATCTGTACCCGGCAACGCACTCTTATCCAAATTGGCAATATTCAAACCCTGATCTGTAACCTGATTCGCCGCTTGTAAACTTGTTGAAAATACAACAAAAGATATTGGAAAATAGTAAATTAATTTATTCATATATTTTAGTTTTAGAAAAGAAAAAGACTTGCGGATCAAATATTCACAAAAATACTATTTTTGCGCTATATTTGATAAAAAGCAATATGGAGAAACAAAAAAGTTTTTTGCCATAGTCGTAAGCACTTTTCTTGCCAGAATTGTTTCTTTGCAAATAATATCCCTGACTTTTCAATTCCGTTGTCCCAAAATATTGGTATTCATCAATGACTATTATGATACAATCATTGAACGATGATCATATCCAAATTCTGCCACATGGCCAAAATTCAATACATCAGGTCATTGTAAAGTTTTAAACAAAGAAATGTTCTTGCATAATATTTTGATTTGTACGAATAAAATGATATTTTTGCGCGATTTTTTGTTGTAATATAACATTTTTATACAAAATTTCACTTCTAAATAACAATAAAGATACAGATATATGAGATTCAATGATCTATCACTCAAAATCGGAGCCTTGGTTCTGGGTATTTTTTTAGTTTTCTTTCTGAGCAGTTGTATTCAGGATTTGACCGACAACAACCAGAAAAAAGACGAGGTTGTCTACTCTACATTCGACTTTGCCACCACTGCCAATAAAAATATTAACATTGCGGTCATGAACATGAACAACAAATCTGTTTCAAACGTTATCGTGGAGGTATATCTCAAACATCCTTATGCAGAAAACGGACAAAGAGACACAACCGCCAGTCCTGTCGCCAAGTTGTTGACAGATAGTCAGGGAAAAGCAGAGACCGTCCTTAACATTCCAACTTATTTATCGGACATTTATGTAGTCACAAATTTTCCGGGCTATGCGAATCCTGACACGATATCCAACAGCTCTAAAGGAATCAATTTGACCATCCATCCTGCAGGATACAGTTCTGCAACAAAATAAGTTTGATATGACCACCATTTATTATTTTAAAATAATATGAAACGAGCCCATGATCTTTCGCTCACACAAGTAAACAATTATTAGGCAAGTGACATCGAATACCTAAATGTTAAAATAAAAAGAATGAGATGAAAAAGACTCTGCTATTTGCTGCAAGTTTATTTCTTGCTTTATCGATAAACGCCAAGTCTGAACAAACATCAACCGATCCCGTTCAGCTGAAAGACTTCAAAAATGTATGGACACTCAGTTCTTTCAATAATAATGGAGTACCTTCTATCATGGAGACTTCCGATGTAATATCAGATGACTTTAAGTACAGAATCAATGCTACCCTGCCTGAAAAATACAATATTCCGAAGCAAAGCCCGCAATTCCTTGACGATGCATCCAAAGCAAACATCAAGCTCATTGAACCTTGTGAACTATGGGTGACATTTGTTTCTGAAGGCGCAGATTACAAAAACACCTTAGGCTATTTCTATTACCCCACCAACAGTGCTCCTGCCTCTGCGAATACCATCGATAAAAGAATTGTCATTTTTCCTAATTCATCATTTCCAAAATCAGGCGGTGCGCTTTCTGAAGGGAGCAAAGTCAGACTGAAATACTTTGATGAAAACACAAATACTTGGTCGAATGTTTTTCCAAAAGATATCACCGTCAGTTGGTTCTTGATTTCAAATGGTTTCAAAAATAATAAAATAACCGATGGCAATTATTGGTTATATTCTATTCCTGAATTTAACAATGCTACCGTAAAACCACAACAAAGTCTGATTTTGTATGATAAGGCTGAAGAGAAATTGGTCATTTCTTTTGAAGACATGATGCGTTTACCGAATTACAGAAGTGATGAAGACTTTAATGATGCCCTGTTTTATGCCACGGTCAATCCGGTGAAGGCTGTTCAGACAGATGACCTGAATATGATCAAAGATCCGAGAGACCAGGATAACGACGGAGTGCCGGATTCGGAAGACGAATATAAGGACGATCCGGACAAAGCATTCAATAATTATTATCCCGGTAGTGGCCAATGGGGTTCTTTAGCATTTGAAGACCTCTGGCCTTCGAAAGGAGATTATGATTTTAATGATCTTGTTACAGATTACAATTTCAACACCATCACCAATGCTCAGAATAAAGTAACGGAAATCATCGCAAACTTTAAAGTGAGAGCTGCAGGTGCGACACTGTGCAATGGTTTTGCTTTCCAGCTGGAGACTACTGCTGATAATGTATCATCTGTTACCGGATCAATAAATCTTTCAAACAGATTCACACTGAATGCCAACGGAACAGAAGCAAACCAAACAAAAGCAGTCATTCCTGTTGTCGACGACATCATTAAATTATTCGGTTCCGAAATGGTCAACACAACCATTGGAGGTTCAACGGCAGAAGAAAAGAACATCTCACTGACCATTCATTTGAAAACCCCTGTATCTGCAAGTGAACTCGGAACTGCTCCGTTTAATCCTTTTCTTATTGTGAATTTCAACAATGAACGTGGACGCGAAGTGCACCTGGCCACCATGAAACCGACAGACTTGGCAAACGCCAACTATTTTGGCACAGAAAACGACAGAACGGATGTGACGAAAGGGATTTATTATGTCGCTACAGAAAATTTTCCATGGGCTCTGAATTTTCCTGTTTCTTTTGACTACCCCATTGAAAAATGCAGAATTGACACTGCCTATCATAAATTCAACAATTGGGTAACCTCTTTGGGGCTTTTTTTTGCAGATTGGTTCTTTGACAAAATAGATTATCGAACCAACGAATACATTTATAAAAAATAAGATCCAAAAAAAGAAGTTTTGAGACACCCTCTTGAATAACTTGGAATCATTTGATTTTCAACTTAGATCATTAAATTTGTTTTTTGTATCAAACACAGAACAAACCGATAATCTTTGGCACAAATATGACCAAACCGATAATTACAGCCGATATCGCCCCAATCAATACACCGGCAGCAGAAAGGTCTTTGATTTTTTTTATCCAAAGATGTCTCTCGGGAGATACAAAATCTGCCAGATTCTCTATGGAAGTATTGATGGCTTCCAAAGAAAGCACCAACCCGATGGCAAAAAAGACAGCTATCCATTCAATGGCTGATATCTGAAAAAGACAGCCTGCAACGATTACGCAAAACGTCACAAACAAGTGAATTTTTGCATTTGGCTCTTCATGAAACAAAACTTTCATGCCATCAATGGCATAGCTGAAACTCCTGATTCTTTTTCTGATGGTAACATTTCTATGCTTCATAAATTTTCCGGCATTAAATATCATAATAAAATAGCAAGCTCCTATTTAATCAAATAAACAAGAAACAAATATATAAAAATTCATTCAAGGTAGACATCTTTACTGTTTTTTTGTATTTTTGACGATTTCATAACGAATTCTATTTTTCAACAAAATATAACACATGAAAAAAAGCATCATCATAGCATTCTTATTTTGCCTGACTTCTTCACCCATTATTTTTGCTCAAAATCAATCTGAAATAAATTTATGGCCCGAGGGAATGCCGGAAAGTAACGGATTGACAGGGCCCGAAATAGTTGAAAATGAACGTATTTCGAATGTCACCAATCCATCCATGACCATTTATCCGGCCGATCCGGCCAAAAATACAGGCGCAGCCATATTGATTTGTCCTGGTGGCGGTTACATCAGATTGGCGGCAGAACATGAAGGCAGACAATTCGGAAAATGGCTATCCGAAAATGGAATTACAGGTTTTGTACTGAAATACCGAATGCCCAATCATCATCCGTCCATTCCTTTGAAGGATGCACAACAAGCCATGCGCATCATCAGGAGCAGAGCTGCCGAATGGCATATCAATCCTGAAAAAATCGGAATCAGCGGATTCTCTGCAGGTGGACATCTTGCTTCGACGGCAGGAACGCATTTTGACCTTGGAAAACCTGCAAATAAAACCGATCAGGTATCCACAGACAAAAAAACCGGACGTACAGATCTCAGCACCATCAGCTGCCGACCTGACTTCATGATTTTATTTTACCCTGTCATTTCCATGCAGGAAAACATCACCCATAGCGGATCGCGTTTGAGCTTATTGGGAGAAAATTGCAGCAAAGATTCCGTTCTATTCTATTCCAATGAATTGCATGTCACCAAAGATACACCTCCTACCCTACTTTTTTTAAGCGACGACGATCAAGCCGTACTTCCAAACAACAGCACCGCTTTCTATGATGCTCTTAAAAAGAATAATATCCCTGCTTCCATGCATATTTTTCCGGAAGGTGGACATGGCTGGGGTTTCCATAATACATTCAAATACCATGAAACCTGGAAAGCACTCTACATCGACTGGTTGAAACAGCAGAAAATGATTGAATAGTTTATTGAACCTGATGACAAAGAAAAACCCTGCAAACTGAATATTCCGTTATGCAGGGCTTTTTTTATAAGTTGTGATCCTTAAAACCAGCGGACATAGCATAAATCCTGACGGTGGGGCAAATCCGAATTCTTCGGGTACATTCTGAAAGAGAAACTAAAGGTTCCGGCTTTTCTAAGTTTATAATTCAATTCATAGGTTTGAACACCGTTTTCTGATTTTACCATCTCCAATTCTACCGTTTTTAAGACTTTTGATCCGTCGGATTTCAAGAAATTGAGTACCAATTCCACTCCAACGTTCATATTCTCATTAACATTGGAAAGGGTCACTTGAATCAGATAGGGTTCACCTACAACAGGACCTTTCAGGAATTTTTCAGGCAAGTTTTTTGATAAAACCTGAATCTCGTCCCAATGATTCACGAAATTTTCTTTCCAGGCAACTATTTCCTTCGCTTTCTTGAAATTATCTTCCATCAATATTTTTGACCTGTCTGCAAGTTTGGTATAGAATTTACCGATGTAATCCTCAAGCATTCTCTTGGTAGTAAAACGAGGCGCAATCTTGGCAATAGAATTTTTGATGTACATGACCCACTCCGGAGAATAACCTTTGCTGTTTTTTGCAAAAAACAAAGGAACAATTTCATTCTCAAGCATGCTGTAAATTGTCACAGCATCCAATTGATCCTGATACTCATCATTCTGATAGGTCTTTTTTTCCGTAATGGCCCAACCTGCACCTTTCACATATCCTTCCAACCACCAACCATCAAGAACGGAAAAGTTAAGCACACCGTTCATTTCAGCCTTCTGGCCCGATGTTCCGGACGCCTCGAGCGGACGTGTCGGCGTATTCAACCAAATATCAACACCGGAAATCAGACGTTTGGCCAATGCCATGTCATAATTCTCCAGAAAAATGATTTTACCCTGAAACTCGGGCATCTTGGATATTTCCACGATACGTTTAATCAATCCCTGACCACCACCGTCTGCAGGATGAGCCTTACCCGTAAATACAAACTGTACAGGAAAGGAAGGATTGTTGACAATCTTTGAAAGACGCTCCAGATTGGTAAACAGGAGATAAGCCCTCTTATAAGTGGCAAAACGTCTTCCAAAGCCAATGATCAAGGCATTCGGATTGATTCTTTCCAGAACAGTAACCACACGGGACGGATCTCCCTGACCTTTCAGCCAGTTTTCCTTATATTTGGCGCGTATATATTCAATCAACTTCTGTTTAAGGATTTGACGGGTTTCCCAAATTTCCTCATCACTGACTGAATAGATTTTCTCCCAAAGCTTGATATTTGACTGATCGCCCATCCAATCAGGGCCAAAGGTCTTATTATAGAGTTTTTGCCACTCGGAGGCAGTCCATGTTGGCATGTGGACTCCATTTGTTACATAATTCACATGTAATTCTTCAGGAAAATAGCCTTTCCAGATAGGATTAAACATCTCTTGCGAAACTTTCCCATGCAACCAGCTCACGCCATTCACTTCCTGACAGCTATTGCAGGCAAAAACACTCATGGAAAATTTCTCAGACTTATTTCCGGGATTTTCACGACCTAAATCCATAAATTCATCCCAGGATATTCCCAATTTCCCGGGAAAAGCACTCATATATTTGGCAAACAAACCTTCCTCAAACTGATCATGCCCGGCAGGTACGGGAGTATGGACCGTATATAGTCCGGACGCACGAACGACCTCCAAAGCCTGGGAAAAATTCAGTTTTTGATTTTCTACCAAATCGGCAAGACGTTGTACGTTTAACAAGGCCGCATGACCTTCATTGCAATGATAAACCTGCTTCTTGATACCCAAAGCATTTAGCAGTTGAATGCCACCAATGCCCAATAAATACTCCTGTTTTAACCGATTTTCCCAATCTCCGCCATACAATTGTGCTGAAATTTGTCTATCATACTCGCTATTGAGCGGCGTATCAGTATCCAGCAAATATAAAGGGACACGCCCCACGGAAACTTTCCAAACATTGCAATAAACTTTATAACCCGGAAAATCCAAAGTCAAAATAAAAGGTTTACCCTGTTCATCTTTGAGCTGTTTCAAGGGCAGCATATTGAAATTTTGCGGTTCGTAGATGGCGATTTGTTGTCCATCCATAGACAATGCTTGGGTGAAATATCCATTTCTGTATAAAAATCCGATAGCAACCATACTGACATTGCAATCAGAAGCCTCTTTCAAATAATCCCCGGCCAGGACGCCAAGACCTCCCGAATAGATCTTCAGAATATCCGTCAAGCCATATTCCATACTGAAATAGGCAACACTCGGTAATCCGGCGTTAACGGGTTCTTCCATATATTTTCGAAATTCGGTGTAGACCTCATTCAGACGATTCATAAACCCCTGATTGGCAATCAATTCTTCCAAATGCGAATAAAGAGTGTTTTCCAACATCATGATTGGATTCCCTGAGTAGGAAGTTTCGTATTCCGAATCCACTTCTCTGAACAGGTTTATGGCTTCATAATTCCAGGACCACCATATATTGTGAGCAATTTCATCTAATCTTTCCAAACCCGGCGGCATAGTCGATTTTACGATCACTTCCGACCACTTGGCCTGATTGGCATTATTAACTTTAATTTTCATTGAGTCTATGTGTTTATTGGTCCAATATCGTTTGAGAACTACAGGATTCTGTACGATAAAGAGTCCTTTTTGTTATTTAATCTATTATTTTTCAGAGCAATAGAATATGCTTTTTCATATTCCGAAATGAATGCGGACCACAATGCTTTCTTGGAAAGGGCCTTCGCTCTACCTGAAATCAAAGCTCGCTCCGAATCGCTTTTCCGTGCATAATCAAGGATTGTCAATGAAATCTCCTCAACCACTTTTTGGTAATTATGATCTGAACGGGGAACGACACAAACTCCGTCGGATATACCTTTCATATTGCCTTCCGATAATGCCCAGGCACCAAATCCGGCCAAATTGGTGGTTATAGTCGGGACAGAGAATGCAATACTTTCCAAAGGGGTGTATCCCCAAGGTTCATAATAAGAAGGAAAAACAGTCAAATCAAAGCCACTAAGCAAATCATAATAAGTCTTGTTGAAAATGCCATCATCACCGTTCAGATAACAGGGGACATATACCATTTTCACCTTCTCTATTTGTCTATTCTTAAATCCCCGATATGTGATCATATTTAAAACACGATCCGATTCGATATGGTTCAGCCAATGTGGCGTAACCGGAAAATAAATCGGATCCTTATATTCGATTTCAGGATGTTTTAACCTTTCGAGCACTTCGGAACGCGGAGCACTGACATCTCCGGGTACCATGATGAATGCCACAATTTCACGTTCCAGCGAGTGCTGACCTTTCAGATGATTCATTGCATCGATAAAAACGTCAATACCCTTGTTCCTGATTTCTCCACGTCCACTGATTCCGACAAATAAAGGGTCCTCCGATAAATGATATCCAAAAAGTGCTTCTGCGACTTTGGAAAGGATATCCCGGCTTGCTTGTCTGACTGATTGAGCCTTCTTGCCTTTGGGTACAAACCGATCTTCGAAACCGTTGGGTGTAACCACATCCGGTGCCTTTTGAAGCAATTGTTTACATTCTCTGGCTGTTATATCACTTACGGTCGTGAAACAATCGGCCTGACCGGCTGCAACTTTTTCAGCCGAATGTTTGGCAACCATATTAAGTTCGCGTGCCATTTGATCTCCGTAATAATCAAAAAGAAAATCATACAACGGCTTATTGTTTGCACATATTGAGCGACCGATGGATGTAGCGTGGGTTGTAAAAACCGTTGCAACTTCAGGTAAATAATGCTTACAATAAAGTAAACCAAAACTTGTTGTCCACTCATCAAAATGAGCAACAACATTTTGTCCGGAAATATCTAAAAATTTTGTCAGACTTTTAATGACTTCACCACAGGCATAAGCAAACATACAAGATTCGTCATAATCTCCAAAACCGTTCAGGGAATCCACCTTAAACCAATTCCAGAAATCAGCGTATATCTGATTCTTTTTAGAAAAATAGGTGTCAAAATTCACCAGTATGACAATAGGATTCCCCGGTACATCCCAACGACCCACACGTACATGAAGTTTATCCTTGGCTGCTTGTTTTCTCCAGGCCGACATCAATCGCGGTGATTCAATAAAGAACTGGTTCTCCGAACCTAAATCGGGACCTATAAAAAATATATGGTCTTTATGCTGTAACTGCAGTGTCTTTGCCTTTGTAGAAAGAACAGTATATATGCCACCAACCCTATTGCAGACTTCCCAACTCGACTCAAAAATATAATTGGGAATCATAAGCTCTTTCAACATATTAACAATCGTTTTTACAGAAGTACAAAGATACTGTTTTTTTGATACAATATAAAAAAACGTATCTTTGCGCCATAAAAAGTACCGATCATCATGCAAAAATTCGCGCAACTTTTATTGAAATTAATGGGCTGGAAATGTGAAGCCACAACCCCGGACTTCGACAAATGCATTCTCGTTGTTGCCCCTCATACGAGCAATCTGGACTTTCTGATGGGAGAAATCGGATATGCTGCTATAGGAAGGAGGGCCAATTTTGTCATCAAAAAAGAATGGATAGACGGCCCTCTGGGCTTTCTGATCAAAAAATTAGGTGGAATCGGAGTTGACAGAAGTATGGCTGTTCATTTCACAGACCAGATTGCCGAACTATTCCGTACCAAAGACAGGTTCTGTCTGGCCATCACTCCAGAAGGTACCAGAAAAAGAAATCCAAAATGGAAAAAAGGTTTTTACCACATTGCCATGAAAGCTCAGGTTCCTATCGTTTTGGTCAAGATTGACTACGGAAAAAAACAAATGAATATCTTTGAAGTCTTCACTCCAACCGGAGACGAACATGCCGATATAAAAGCGATTCAGCAAAGATTCAAAGGTGCCATAGCAAAACATCCTGATCAGTTCAGCATTGGAGATTAATGCCACAGACTATGAAAATCAGCCTGGTACAAAACGACATCATCTGGGAACACAAAAGTGCAAACCTGAGAAAATACGATAACCTGCTTTCAGGTCTTTCAGGAAAAACAGACCTGGTTGTCTTACCCGAACTTTGTACAACCGGCTTTAGTATGCAGGCAGCGCAACTGGCTGAGGCCAATGACGGAGAAACCATGAAGTTTATGCGCCGGATGGCAAAAGACTATGGCTTTGCTATCACCGGCAGTTTCATAGGAAAAGGATACGATGAGGCGAACGAAAATTTCAATCGCGGCTTCTTCATTTGTCAGGACGGTCAGGTCACTTTTTACGACAAGCGGCATTTGTTTCGAATGGGTGAAGAACCGAAACATTATCAAGCCGGAAACGACAAATGTTTAATCAATTATATGGGATGGAATATCCGCCTTGTTATTTGCTATGACTTGCGCTTTCCTGTCTGGTGCCGTAATACAAACAATGAGTACGACTTGCTTGTCGTTGTGGCCAACTGGCCTGAAGTCAGAACACACGCCTGGCAAAGTCTGCTCACAGCCAGAGCTGTCGAAAACATGACTTATGTTTGCGGAGTAAACCGTGTAGGTACAGACGGTTTAAAAATGAAATACTCAGGAAATTCACAGTTGATCAATGCGTACGGATCCGTATTATCTTCCGTAAAACCGAACATGGAGCAAATACAAACTTGGGAAATTGATAAAGATTCACTCAACCGTTTCCGCAAAAAATTTCCGGTTTGGAAAGATGCGGACAAGTTTGAGATACTTTAAAGAAAGAATTTGGCCTTCGACAAGTCCCTTTAGACAATCGAAGAGTCAAAAAAAAATCAGGCCGGAATCTTCTTCGGCCTTTTAAATGTGACATACTTTGGTTCCATCGGCTTATAATCGTCATTATCCCATAAATTACTGGTAATCATCAGATCTGCGGAATAACGGTTACAAGCAATGGGGATATTATGAACACGACACTGACGCAATAGCATTTGGATGTCCGCTTCATGGGGTTGTGGGTTTAAATCGTCAATCAGAAAAACAGCCATATCCACTTCCTTGCGCACAACCATGGCGGCAATTTCAGCATCACCTCCCAATGGACCTGAATGCATGCAGATTATTTCTGCTTTGACTCCTTTTTCTTTGAAGGCTTTTAAAACGAGGCTTCCGGTTGTTCCGGTACAGACCAGCTTGTGTCTAGCCAGAAAATCTGCATTATACACTGCCCATTCTACCAAATCTACTTTTCGATTATCATGAGCAACCAATGCAATTGTCAATTTTTTTTTCATAAGTTTTTTGTTAACCATGCAAAAATAAGGAAAAAAAATGGATTTAACAACCTTGTACTATAGTCATCATGCCAAAATCTATTTCTTATGAACAATCTTTCGGACATTCAATCTTTTCAATAGATTATTCATTTCAAGAGGCCATAGTTTACAAACAATTTCAAAAATAATTAAAATATCATTTTAGAAACAGCCGGATTTCGCCCCATTATTTTGTTTTTTATCCCACATATACAAATTCTACCCCGTCAAGCAACACAACCCACCTTTGATTTGTTAATTCATAGAGTCTCATGTTTCTTTGTTGAAAATATTCACAAATAGTGATTAACCTTTTTTTATAATGAGTGCCATCTACAGTATTATTACCGGAACAGGAAGCTATATCCCTTCCAACTGCATTAAAAATGAAGATTTTCTATCCAATGATTTTTACGACTCAAAAGGAGAGAAAATCGACAAATCTCATCAGGAAATTGTAGATAAATTCAGGGAAATCACAACCATTGAAGAAAGAAGATATATCACGGACAACATGAATACTTCCGACATGGCTTGTGAAGCGGCTTCAGATGCTATCAAATCAGCGAATATCGACAAAGAAGAACTGGACTACATCATTGTTGCCAACAATTTTGGAGATGTCAATACAGATAGCAAGATTCCAAATAATGTACCTTGTTTGGCTGCAAGAGTAAAGCATAAACTAGAGATCAAAAATCCCAATACCGTTGCCTATGATTCGTTTTTTGGCTGCCCGGGGTGGTTACAATGCGTCATTCAGGCAGATTATTACATCAAATCAGGAGACGCAAAAAAAGTCCTGGTCATAGGAGCTGAAACTTTGTCCAGAGTCAGCGATCCGCATGACAGAGACAGTATGTTATATGCCGACGGAGCCGGTGCGGTCGTTCTTGAAGCCAAAGAGAGCGATCAACCCATCGGGATACTGGCACACAAGACACGATCAGATACTTTTTTATATTCTCAAATGTTACACATGGGAAAATCATACAACCCTGACTACAAAGATAAAAACGACCTTTTCATCAAGATGAACGGAAGAAGGCTTTATCAATACGCACTGGAAACAGTACCCCAAGCTATCAAAGCCTGCCTGGAAAAAAGCAAGACATCGATTAAAGAGATCAAAAAAATATTGATCCATCAAGCCAACGGGAAAATGGATGATGCCATTCTGTCAAGATTATATTCTCTGTATGATATTAATGTGATTCCCCGGAATGTGATGCCGATGACCATCTCCAAACTTGGAAATTCATCGGTCGCAACCTTGCCCACTTTACTGGATCTCATTCAAAAAGGCAAACTCGAAAATCATTCGATCGACAAAGGTGATACCGTCATTTTCGCTTCAGTCGGAGCAGGTATGAACATCAATGCCGTCATCTACAAGATGTAAATTCCTTTTGCATTTTTTACATCCGAGTATCCCGGCCAACGGTCCATCAAGAAACCCGGGTCATTCCGAAAGCAAATAGATATATTTTCCTTATTTTTGCAATATTAAAGAAAAACAATTGCAAAAATGGACGAACTTAAAAATCTGGGAAAAAGCATAGGTTACACATTTGAATACAAACCTGAGATATTGGAAAGTTTTGGGAACAGGCACCCTGAACGCGACTACATGGTCAAATTCAACTGTCCGGAATTCACAAGTCTCTGTCCCATCACCGGACAACCTGATTTTGCAACTGTCTACATCAGTTATATACCGGATGAAAAATTGGTCGAGAGCAAAAGCCTGAAACTTTATCTGTTCAGTTTCCGAAACCACGGCGCATTTCACGAAGATTGCATCAACATGATCCTAAAAGATTTGGTTTCATTGATGGATCCGAAATATATTGAAGTTTGGGGGAATTTCCTGCCCCGGGGCGGTTTGAGCATTGACCCGTACTGTAATTACGGCAAACCGGGGACTAAATACGAGCAGATGGCCGAATACCGCATGCTGAATCATGATCTTTATCCCGAAAAAATCGACAATCGTTAGAATTGACAAAAGAAATTCAAATGAAAAAGATTCAGATTCTGACAATTTTTTTTCTCCTGATCTGCAACTTTCTTTTTTCCCAAGGTACAGTCGAAGACTACAACCGAGCCTATTCAACACGCGAAAAATACAACAACAAGGTTTTCTATTCAAGCGTAAAGCCGGAATGGATTTATAATACACACTTTTTCTGGTACATCCGTAAAACGCCGGCAGGGAATATCTATATATTGACAGATGCAGCAAAACAAAGCCAGAAAGAAATGTTTGACCATGCCAAACTGGCAACCTTGCTCTCAAATGCAACAGGAAAAGTGGTCAACAGATCGGCTTTAACGCTTGAAGACCTGCAAGTTTCCAAACAATTGGACAGAATCAGTTTTGACATAGCAGGATACAAATGGACCTATCATCTGAAAAACAATCAACTCAGCAAAGGTCAGGCTATAAAACCTACGACCAAAACTCAGAATGGCTATAACGAAGAAATCAACGGAAAACCGGTTCGTTCCCCTGACGGGAAAAAAGAAGCGAGTATCAAGAATTATAACATCTGTATCAAAGACTTGATGACAGGATTTGAGACCTTCCTAAGCAAAGACGGATCTGCGGATAGCTATTATTCGACCGCCATTCTATGGAGTCCGGACAGCAAAAAAGTGGCCTGTATGAAAGTCAGACCAACTGAGAAAAAATACCTGTATCTGATTGAATCCTCCCCAGTAGACCAACTTCGACCGAAACTGCACAAACGCCAATATACAAGGCCGGGAGATGCTCTTGCTTTCAGGCAACCTCATATTTTCAATGTCATTACCGGTAGGAGCATCATTCCTTCGACCTCCTCTTACAACAGCCAGTACATGATATGGAACCTAAAATGGGAACCAGACAGTAAATCCGTCACCTTCGAATACAACCAACGCGGGCACCAAATTTACCGCGTCATCGAAATTTCGGCAGAAACCGGAATCGTACGTACCATCATCAATGAAACCAGTAACACCTTTATCAATTACAACCGGCGATTCAGGTATGATTTGAAAAACACCAATGAAATTATTTGGATGAGTGAAAGAGACAACTGGAACCATCTCTATCTATATGACCGTTTATCAGGCCTTGTCAAAAAGCAAATCACCAAAGGAAAATGGTACGTCCGGGAAGTGTTGAGCGTGAACGAGCAAAAACGCCAAATATATTTTTCCGCAAATGGAATGGTCGCCAACGAAGATCCGTACCTGATACGTTATTACCGAATCAATATGGACGGCAGCGGACTGATTTGCCTCACTCCGGAAGAAGGCATGCACTCAGCATCTTTTTCAAAAGATATGAATTATTTGGTCGATGTGTATTCCAAGACCAACATTCCCCCCGTAGCGGTTCTTCGGAGTGCTAAGGACGGGAAGATCCTCATGCAATTGGAAAAAGCCGACATCAGTGCTCTCGAAGCTACAGGATGGAAAGCACCTGAAACATTTGTAGCTAAAGGGCGTGACGGGGAAACGGATATATGGGGGCTTATTTTTCGACCCAGCAATTTTAACCCCAATAAAAAATATCCCGTTATAGAATATATCTATTCAGCTCCCGGAGATCAATATGTTCATAAAACATTTTGCCCGATTTACAAAAATCCAACGCCTTTGGCCGAACTGGGATTCATCGTGGTACAACTTGATGCCATGGGTACCTCTTTTCGTTCAAAAACCTTTGAAAGTATTTGTTACAAAAATCTGAAAGATGCCGGTCTCCCGGACCGGATTGCCTGGATCAAGGAAGCAGCCAAAAAATATCCTTACATGGACATCACCAGAGTGGGTATTTTCGGAGCATCGGCCGGAGGCCAGGAGGCCATGACCGCAACGCTGTTTTATCCGGACTTCTACAAAGCGGCCTACGCCTCCTGCGGCTGTCACGACAACAGGATAGGCAACATTTGGTGGAATGAACAATGGATGGGCTATCCCGTAGATGAGAGTTATAAGATTAATTCGAATGTTGAAAACGCCCATCTGCTCAAGACGCCTTTAATGCTGGTGGTTGGAGAAATGGACGACAATGTGGATCCCGCATCGACCATGCAGGTAGCCAATGAACTGATTAAGGCTGGCAAGGATTTCGAACTGGTGGTACTTCCAGGAACCGGCCATACAATGGGAGAAGAGTACGGCGAACACAAACGCTTCGATTTCTTTGTAAAAAACTTGCTGGGTGTCATACCGCCTACCTGGGATAAAGTCAGGACCACGCCCTATTGATAAGCTGTTCAACCAGTTTTGGCAGACCTTGGGCAGACCTCTCCTGAATATGATGCACTGTATTCCGTATTCCTATCACATTTGGAACTTCAGGATCAACCAAATAAATAGGAATTTCCGGTTTGGCATCATGCAGGAGAGATGCAGCAGGATAGACTGTCAGTGAGGTACCGACAACAATCAGGATGTCAGCAGTTGAAACAATTCCGGCAGCCTTCTCAAACATGGGGACACCTTCTCCGTAAAATACCACATAAGGTCGCAACAGAGAGCCATCCGGATGTCTATCTTCCAATTTTTGTTCCCAGCCTTCAATAGGTACTGTTGCCAGCTGATCATAGCTGCTCCTGAGCTTGCGCAATTCACCGTGCAGATGGGTGATTCGTGTACTTCCTGCGCGTTCATGCAAATCATCGATGTTTTGTGTCACCACCTGCACATCGAAATACTGTTCCAACCTGGCAATGGCCAAATGCCCGGCGTTGGGTTCCTTGCTTAGGAGCTCTTTGCGACGGGCATTGTAAAAATCAATGACTAAAGGCCGGTTTTTAGCCAAGGCTTCAGGCGTACAGACATCTTCTATCCGATAATTGGCCCAAAGTCCGTTATTACCGCTAAAGGTAGAAATCCCACTGTCGGCACTGACACCGGCACCGGTAAATACAACAATCTTTTCCTTGTACATGATATCTTTCATTTGCAATTCTTCCAAGAATCAACCGTGAAGATACATTTTTCTTCAATACGTGATATCATTATTTTATTCAAAAAATAAACGAATCGAATTGAGATCCTCAACTTTTACAATTGATCCTAAAAATGCGTAAATCCTCACCTTTTGCAGTTGATCCTTGATCTCAGTTGAACCGATAAAAAACAAAAACGCAAGCCCTAAGGACTTGCGTTTTGCGGTGCGGACGGGACTCGAACCCGCGACCCCATGCGTGACAGGCATGTATTCTAACCAGCTGAACTACCACACCATTCAGGCTGCTCTCATTTCGTGATTGCGGGTGCAAAGATAGATAGTTTTGTTTAATCTGCAAGTATTTTGATAAGATTTTTCAGTCTCGATTGCTTTTTTGTACTTTTGCAGTACGGAAGAAAGTTTCATTGTGAAACCTGCATAAACAGGCTGATGTAAAAGCGATGTCGACTTTCCGGATACGCTACATAAACAATAAATTCAGCTATATGAAGAAAGAGACGCCTATTGATTTTTCAGTCGTTCAGGAGGTTATCGACGAATTCAATTTACCATGCTTCGGGAAAGCCACCATTCGCGAAGTGGTTGCCATGACCAACCAGATAGAAAAACGCACCGGAAAACGTTTTATCAGGATGGAAATGGGTGTGCCCGGTCTTCCTGCATCACAAATCGGCGTTCAGGCAGAAATCAAGGCACTGCAAAATGGTGTCGCCTCCATATACCCCCCATTGGACGGTATTCCGGAAATGAAAGAGCAAGCATCCCGTTTTGTAAAAGCTTTCATTAATGTAGACGTCCCTGCCTACTGTTGTACCCCGGTAACAGGTTCCATGCAGGGAACCATGGCCTCTTTCATCACTTGCAGCCAGCGCGACAAGAAAAAAGACACCGTTCTGTTCATCGATCCGGGCTTTCCGGTACAAAAGCAACAACTGATCATGATGAAATGTCCGTTCGAAACATTTGACGTCTATAATTATAGAGGCGAAGCTTTGCGAAAGGAACTTGAAAAATACCTGAGTAAAGGCAATATTACCACCTTGATTTATTCCAACCCCAATAATCCGGCATGGTTTTGCCTTCAGGAAAGCGAGCTGAAAATCATCGGAGAATTGGCCGATAAATATGATGTGATTGTGCTGGAGGACTTGGCCTATTTCGCCATGGACTTCCGCAAAGATTTGGGAACTCCGTTCCAGCCGCCATTTCAAGCTACCGTTGCTCATTATACAGACAACTACATTCTCTTAGTTTCCGGTTCAAAAGCATTTAGCTATGCAGGACAGCGTATCGGTTACACAGCCATTTCTGAAAAACTTTTCAACCGTATTTTTCCAAGTTTGGAAGAACAATACGGTACAGGCGGCTTCGGAAACATCTTTGTAAACCGTGTGCTTTATTCTCTTTCCTCCGGAACGAGCCATGCCGCACAATACGCCATGGCAGCCATGCTGAAAGCAGCTTGTGACGGAGAGTTCCATTTTCTGAATGAGGTAAAGGAATATGGACGCCGCGCAGAAAAGGTAAAAAAATATTTCCTCGACAATGGTTTTTATATCGTATACGATAATGACCTTGGAGAAAACCTGGCTGATGGTTTTTATTTCACGATAGCCTATCCGGGTATGACCGGCAGCGAGCTGATGAAAGAATTCATGTTCTACGGCATTGCCGCCATTTCACTTGAAACTACAGGCAGCGAACAGGAAGGCTTGCGCGTTTGTACCTCCTTCATCAAGGACAACCAATACGAAGATATGAAATATCGTCTTGAACGTTTCAAGGCAAACCACTGACCATCCGAAAATACAACATGATACGTCCGACCGAATATTTTCCCATTGTTACAGAAGAGGGCAGGGTCACAGGCAAAGCCACCAGAAAAGAGTGTCACTCAGGCTCTTTTCTGCTGCATCCGGTCGTCCATCTGCACGTTTTCAACCATGCAGGAGAATTATACCTTCAAAAGCGTGCGTTGGACAAAGACATTCAACCCGGGAAGTGGGATACCTCCGTCGGAGGTCATGTAGACTACGGAGAAGATATCCTTCAGGCTTTGCTCAGAGAAGCAAACGAAGAGCTGGGCATCTCCGGTTTCGAGCCTTTATTCGCTTTTAAATATCCTTTCCGTTCAGACAAGGAATACGAACTGGTGAATACCTATTACACCATCTTTGAGGGAATCATCACTCCGGATCCGGGTGAAATCACAGAAGGCAGGTTTTGGAAAATAAGTGATATTGAAGCTTTGCTTGGTAAAAATTTGCTGACGCCCAACTTCGAAAAGGAATTCGAAAAAATAGTCCGGTTTGTAAAAACAAAATGACGTATCGATTTATTTTCTAAACGGCATTTTTACGACCTCCGCTTTCAGTTTCCGGTCACGGATATTGACAAAAATTTCCGTTCCTGGTTTAGCAAAGGCCGTTTCGACATACCCCATCGCAATACCGATCTTGCTCATCGGAGAAATACTTCCTGAAGTGACGGATCCGATGACACGGCCTTCGGCATCCATCAATTCGTAACCCTGACGGGCAATGCCTTTGTCACGCATTTCCAATCCGATTCTTTTTTTAGATACTCCTTCCGCCTTTTGTTTTTCAATAATGGCTCTGGATGGCGTATTCTTTTCGGGTGTAAAACAAGTCACCCAACCCAGACCGGCTTCAATGGGAGAAATCTCATCGTTTAGTTCATGACCATACAAACAGAAACCCATTTCAAGGCGCAAGGTATCACGGGCACCAAGTCCGACAGGAACCATGCCGAATTCTTCACCGGCTTCAAATAGGGCCTTCCATATTCTTAACCCGTATTCGGGGGCAAAGTAAATTTCAAAACCACCGGCACCGGTATATCCCGTATTGGATATAAGTACATTTTCAAAGCCGGCGAACCGACCGAAAGCAAAATGATAATAAGGAATAGCGGAAAGGTCTACATCGGTCAGTTTCTGCAATGCCAGAATAGCCTTCGGGCCTTGGACGGCCAATTGAGCCGTACGGTCGGAAGCATTCTCCAGTTCCGCACCATCCGAATTGTGAGATACACACCATGCCCAATCCTTATCGATATTGGAAGCGTTTACCACCATCAGATATTTCGTATCACTCATTTTGTAAACCAACAAATCATCTACTACCCCGCCTCTTTCGTTTGGGAAATAGCAATATTGCACTTGTCCGACCTGAAGGGCACTAACATCATTGGAAGTTACATTTTGCAGAAAAGCCAACGCTTTCGGGCCTCTAACCCAAAATTCGCCCATGTGGGATACATCAAAAACACCAACACTTTCACATACGGCGTGATGTTCGGCCAAAATTCCTGAATATTCGATAGGCATTAGAAATCCACCGAACTGACTCATCTTTGCGCCCAAATTCTGATGAATTTGTGTAAAAGGTGTTGTTTTCATATTTTTTTGATAGTGGTTAATTCTGCTATTTTGATAATTACCTGCATCGCCTTCTCCATGGAAGGTATCGGAACAAACTCAAAACGTCCGTGAAAATTAAGTCCGCCGGCAAAGATATTCGGGCAGGGCAACCCCATGAACGAAAGACGTGCGCCGTCTGTGCCACCGCGGATGGGACGCACCTGAGGAGTTACGCCTACCGCTTCCATGGCTGCAATGGCAAGATTGACAACGTGCATATTGTCCGGATCTATCTTTTCACGCATATTGTAATATTGATCCTTCAGATTCAGTGTGGCTACAGAAGGACCGTATTCACTGTTAATCTTGTTGACTATATGTTCCACTTCCTTTTTACGACGCTCAAAACGATCGCGGTCATGGTCGCGGATAATATAACTTAAGACTGTCGTCTCCACATCACCATGAAAACTCGTCAAATGATAGAAACCTTCATATCCTTCCGTATGTTCCGGAGTTTCCGACCGGGGCAACATTTCAACAAACTGATTTGCTATTCGAATGGAATTCAACATCTTATGCTTGGCATATCCAGGATGCACATTCCTTCCTTTAAAAGTGATCTTGGCACTGGCGGCATTAAAATTTTCGTATTCAAGCTCTCCGATTTCCCCGCCATCCATGGTATAGGCAAAGTTCGCGCCAAAAGCCTCCACATTGAAATGATCAGGGCCTTTCCCAATTTCTTCATCAGGAGTAAATGCAATCCTGATTTTTCCGTGCTTGATCTCAGGATGCGCCGTCAAATATTCCATGGCGGTCACTATTTCAGCAATTCCGGCCTTATCATCTGCCCCAAGCAGTGTCTTTCCGTTGGTACAGATGAGATCTTGTCCTACATAATTTGATAGTTCGGGAAAATCGGAGGGTGAAAGGACAACCCGTTCTTCAGGATCAAGAATGATATTTCCACCGGGATATGATCGGACGATTTGGGGGCAGACATGACGTCCGGTCAGATCAGGGCTCGTATCTATATGAGCAATAAATCCGATTACCGGACGTGCTTCATTCGTATTGGCAGGGAGTGTAGCCATCACGTAACCGTTCCCATCCAGAACTACATCCTGAAGGCCGGAGTGTTTCAACTCTTCCGTCAAATCCTTAGCAAAAGACATCTGAGCGGGAGTACTGGGCACCAGATCCGTATCCTCATCGGATTGCGTGTCTTTTTGAACGTATAATAAAAAACGATCTACTAAATCCATCTTTCACAGTATTTTAAAAAAAGCCGCATAAAATATTAAAAAAAGCTTCCGAAAAATCCGGAAGCTTCTTTGATTCTGAGCCTCTTGTCGGATTCGAACCAACGACCCCGAGATTACAAATCACGTGCTCTGGCCAACTGAGCTAAAGAGGCGGGAGGGTAAGCTTACTATATCGCGCCGCTACAACCAAGCTACCCTTGCTGCGATCAAGCCCTGGGGGAATTCGCAGGGAGCTAGCCGTATAGGACTTACCCAGCTGCAAAAGTACACATTTTTGACACTCCGACAAGAGGTATGGCAAAAAAAAGTGTATTTTTGTGCAAATTAAATTGACAAAATATGGAAGATATAACCGATCAAATAAAAAGAAAATACAAATATGCAGCAGACTACGGTTTCATCTTAGCCGGTTACATTGCATTTTTCTATATACTCGATTTTCTATTTTTCGGAAATGCTTTTGTAAACGTTTTGGGCACATTGGGCTTTTGGGGTACCATCTTCGTGTGCTATTACTTGGCAGTAAGATATCGGGATAAGGCATGCGACGGACATATCAGATTCGGACAAGTATGGAGTTTCGGCATCTGGCTGTTCTTTTTTGCAGGTCTGCTGATGGCTGTCCTTTACTATGTCCGCTTTCAATTTCTGCAACCCGACTACCTTTCTACCCAATGGAATGAGGTCTTGCTGCTTGCCGAACAAATGAAATATTCCAAAGAGCAGATGGACGCACTGATGGCTTTTGGCTCCCAGACTCCCATTCAGTGGGTTTTCTATTACCTGTGCTTCTATGTTTTCGGCGGTGCTATCCTTTTTTTGTTGATCAGTCCGATGGTTTCCCGCAAAAAGCCGGAAAATAACATCCATGTATCAGATCAGGATAATACTTACGAACCCTACCAAGACAAAAACAATTCCGACGAATCAAAATTATAAAACCATGGATATCAGCCTTGTAATACCATTATTCAACGAAGCGGAATCAATCCCGGATCTTTTTTCCTGGATTCAGCGTGTCATGACCAAGCATAAATTCAGTTATGAAGTCATTTTTGTCAATGACGGTTCCACAGACAAATCATGGGATATCATCAAGAGCCTCCAGGCTGAACACCCTGAAGTAAAAGGCATCAAATTTCGTCGCAATTACGGAAAATCGCCTGCTTTATATTGCGGATTCAAAAGAGCGGAGGGCGATGTTGTCATCACTTTAGACGCAGATCTGCAGGACAGCCCCGACGAAATCCCGGGACTTTACAAAATGATTATAGAAGAAGGCTTCGATCTGGTTTCCGGTTGGAAGAAGAAACGATACGACGGGAAGCTGACCAAAAATATTCCATCCAAAATATACAATGCCACGGCCAGACACATCACCGGCCTAAAACTGCATGACATGAATTGCGGCTTAAAGGCTTATAGAAAGGTGGTCGTCAAAAACATTGAAGTCTACGGAGAAATGCACCGATATATTCCCTATATTGCAAAGAATGCAGGTTTTACCAAAATCGGTGAAAAAGTGGTACATCATCAAAAAAGGAAATACGGCGAATCAAAATTTGGCATGAATAGGTTTGTCAACGGATATCTGGACTTAATTACCCTTTGGTTTTTGAATAAATTCGGGAAAAAGCCCATGCATTTTTTTGGTTTGGTCGGGAGCCTGATGTTCATAATCGGTCTGATAGCGGTCGTTGTTGTCGGAGTTATGAAACTGTCCGACCTGACTAACGGCATTCCCGCGAGACTGGTTACGGATCTTCCTGCTTTCTATTTATCTCTGACCTGTATGATTTTGGGGGTTCTTTTGTTTCTGACAGGTTTTCTGGGTGAATTGATTTCCAGAAACGCACCGGAACGCAACAACTATATCATTGAAGAAAATGTTTAGACAAATATGGGTTTTGCCGGCTTTGGCGGCTCTTCTGCTTACCTCCTGCAATAATGGTGGATGTTATGATACCATGGACGTAAAAGTATATTGCAGCTTTTATTCGCAAACGCTAAAAAAAGCGGTACAAATAGACAGTATAACTGTTTGGGGAGTCGGATCGGATTCCCTGATTTATAACAATAATTCAGTGAGTGAACTGGCACTGGAACTTAATCCGAAAACGCAGGAAACAAAATATGTGGTTCAGGCGACAGCCGGTGGCTATCTCTATCAAGATACGCTTACGTTGAAATATACCAATCAACCCTGGTTCCAATCCATGGAATGCGGATGTATGGTTTTCAGCACCCTGGAGTCTTTTGGAACAACAGGTACAATCTTTCAATCGGCAACCATCTTGAATCCAAAAATCATCAACCAGAAAATAAAAAATGTCGTCCTCAATATATAAAACCCTCTTTCTGTGTCTGATTCTTCCCGCAACATTATCTGTTTCAGCAACAGACAAGAAAAAAAAGGAAGATGTCGTCAAAGTTCCATTGTACCAAGGCATCCAAATCGGTTTTGACCTGGTCTCCCCTGCCAGTTATCTGATTTCAAACAGCTACGGAGCAGGTATCAAGGCAGATATCAATCTTTGGAACAAATATTTTCCAACCGTGGAGTTTGGCTATGCCGATTTTGACAAAAGCAGTAAAGACGGAATCAACTGTACTTCCTCCGGACAATACTTCAAAGTAGGAATCAACAAGGCTTTATCTTATCGTGGAAGCAAGGCTGAAGACCTGTTTTTTGCAGGAATACATTATGGATTCTCCTCTTTCTCCTACAATTTAGACAATTTGGTTTATTACCCCAACTATTGGAAGAATAACAGCGATATCACTTCTTTAGAGGATCAAAAAGCAATCACCGGATGGATTGAATTGACCGCCGGTGTACGGATTCAGGTACATGGACCAATATCTCTGGGCTGGACTGCACAATACAAATCAACCATGCATGTCTCCAATGGTGAAAATAGTATACCAGCCTACATTCCCGGTTATGGAGAAAATTTCAAACCGAAACTGGGTATAGCTTTTTACCTTTATTACAAATTGCCATTTTAAAGAAACCGACCGAATAAATTTTATCAGTCAAAATAACAATGAAAAAGCTCCGTTTACTTGTAGCAGCATCAATCAATCTAAGTGGCTTGCTTATTCTGAATGCTTGTCAGGAAAAGAGATACATCATGGACGAAGGATACATCTTCGGCACCGTCTATCACATTACCTACGCTTCATCAAAAGACCTGAAACCCACCATTGAAACTGAACTGCAAGATTTTGACGCAGCGTTGTCCATGTTCAATCCCAATTCCACCATCAGCCAAATCAACCGGGCCGGCAAAGAAAAAATGGACTTGAACAAAGCCCCCCGGACACTGAAAGTCATTGAAGAAAGCATCAAAATATCCGAACTAACCCATGGTGCCTTTGACATCACTGTTGCACCATTGGTAAACGCCTGGGGTTTCGGCTTTAAACATATTGATCATGTAAGCCAACAAAATATTGACAGCCTGAGACAATTTGTCGGTTACCGGCTCCTCCAACTCCATAACGGTATACTATCCAAGGCGGATTCACGTGTTCAACTTGATGCATCCGCAGTCGCCAAGGGTTACGCCTGTGATGTCGTGGCTGAATTATTACGTAAGAATGGTGTCAAGAATTATTTGATTGAAATTGGCGGTGAGATGGTTTTGAGCGGTAAGAATCCCAATGGTACGGAATGGAGGGTCGGCATCGACGAACCCATAGACGACACAACATCAACCGATATGAAATGGAAACAGAAACTGATTCTCACCGATAGAGCCATCGCAACCTCGGGCAATTACCGCAGATTCTATGAAAAGAACGGAAAGAAATATGCCCACACCATTGATCCGGCCACAGGATACCCCGTACAACATTCGTTGCTTAGTGCCACTGTTGTCGCTAAAGATTGCCTGACGGCTGATGCGCTGGCTACATCCTTCATGGTGATGGGTGTGGATTCTGCCATGGCTTTGGCAGAAAGGCTTCCTGATGTTGAAGGGTTTTTCATTTACCATGACGGATGTCTTGAAAATAAGACTTGTCAGACATCCGGTATTCAAGTTTTTAAGAAATAATCAAGACCTTCCGTCTTTTGATAATGATGTATCATACAAAAACTATCGAAATTGAAAGATTTCAAAGTTTAAAAAAGCCTAAAATAGTTAGACTTTGGTCAAATGAACGCTTGACCGCGATTTGATTCTTTGTGGAAAATAGTTAATTTTGTCAGTTTTGTAACAAAAAAAAGTCAAAAAAACAAACCATCATATAAAGCATAGTTTTATGTCAACAACAATCGGTCATATTGTACAAGTTATCGGTCCTGTGGTGGATGTTGCCTTCCCGGACGGATGTGAAGATATGCCTAAAATCCATGACGCACTTGAAATCATCAAGGAGAAAGGGCAAAACATGATATTGGAATGTCAGCAACATATCGGTGAAGACACCGTACGTGCGATAGCCATGGAATCGACAGACGGTCTGGTCAGGGGAATGGAAGTACATCCTTTGGGTTCTCCTATCACCATGCCTATCGGTGACCAGATTAAAGGCAGGATGATGAACGTCATCGGCAAATCCATTGATGGTATGCCGGAATTATCCATGGTAGGTTCCTACCCCATTCATAGAGAAGTCCCCAAATTTGAAGACCTGACAACCAATCAGGAAATCTTGTTTACCGGTATCAAGGTCATTGATTTGTTGGAACCTTATTCAAAGGGTGGTAAAATCGGTCTGTTCGGTGGTGCCGGTGTTGGAAAGACCGTGCTTATCATGGAGTTGATCAACAATATTGCCAAAAGTTACAATGGATATTCCGTTTTCGCCGGCGTCGGTGAACGTACCCGTGAAGGGAACGACCTGTTGCGTGATATGATTGAATCCGGTGTTATCCGTTATGGAGAAAAATTCAAAGAAAGCATGGATGCAGGTAACTGGGACTTGTCTCTAATCGATCAAGAGGAGTTGGCAAAGTCTCAGGCAACACTCGTGTACGGACAGATGAATGAACCTCCCGGTGCACGTGCATCTGTTGCCTTGTCAGGACTGACGGTCGCTGAATCTTTTCGTGACGCAAGCGGTAAAAATGGTGGTAAAGATATCTTATTCTTTATAGATAATATTTTCCGTTTCACCCAGGCAGGTTCTGAAGTATCTGCTTTGTTGGGCCGTATGCCTTCTGCGGTCGGTTACCAACCGACACTGGCTACTGAAATGGGTGCATTGCAGGAACGCATCACTTCTACAAAAAATGGTTCAATCACTTCCGTACAAGCCATCTATGTACCTGCAGACGACTTGACCGATCCAGCTCCTGCCACCACCTTCTCTCACTTGGATGCCACGACGGTATTGAATCGTAAGATTTCGGAATTGGGCATCTACCCCGCCGTTGACCCTCTGGATTCGACATCCCGCATCATGGATCCGAATATTATCGGTGAAGAGCACTATAATACGGCACAAAGAGTAAAGCAATTGCTCCAGAGATATAAGGAATTACAGGATATCATTGCCATATTGGGTATGGATGAACTTTCCGACGATGATAAACTGATTGTATCCAGAGCAAGACGTGTTCAACGTTTCTTGTCGCAGCCTTTTTTCATGTCTGCTCAATTTACTGGCATTCCGGGCGTAATTGTTCCTATTGAGGAAACAATCCGCGGATTCAATATGATTATGGACGGAGAAGTGGATCAATATCCTGAAGCTGCATTTATCACGGTCGGTACCATCGACGAAGCCATCGCGAAAGGCAAGAAGTTGCTTTTGGAAGCCAATGTTTAGGACTTTTATAGAATTTCTATACATCGTCTTATTGAAAACGAACCCATGATCTGTTCCTCACAAAAGCGAACAATTATCCGGCGAGTTACATCGAAGACCTAAAATGTTAAAATAAAAATAATGAGATTGATTTTATTATCACCTGCAAAAACGCTGTTTGATGGCGAAATCGATTCGGTAACGATTCCAGGTACAAAGGGTCTGTTCACTGTTTTGCCACATCATGCGCCTCTGATTACGACTACGGAAAAAGGCACCATCACCTACAAGACTACCGATGGAGAACATAGCATTCAGGTTTCAGACGGTTTTGCAGAGATAAAAAATGATATCGTTTCCATTTGTGTTGAAAAATTGATGGTTGAATCATTGTCAATGGATGTCAATCAGAATGCATCCATTCAATAAAAAATAGATATGAAATATTTCGGTTATTTGGTTGCATTGATGGCAGTGTTGTTCGGAGCAGAATATTTCGTTTTGAAATATACCTTCCCTGAATATCTATTTCCTTTAATGATAGCCATCCCGTTATTATTTATATTGATAGGTTTCTTTTCCATTCGCTTTGTATATACCAAGCCAAATGTATCGGTGACAAAGCTTCTTGGAGTAAAAACGCTTAAGTTTCTGATTTCTTTGATTGTCATCCTCGTTTATGTGATTTTCATCAAAGAGAAGTCAGTTTCTTTTCTATTTTCATTCTTATACTATTTTTTAACCTATCTGGTTTTCGAGACTTGGATAGTGTATACGATTAATAAGAAACAATGTACAAAAAAAGATGAACAGCAATAAATACAGAGGTTTTAAAATAGTACTCTTGCTATTGGTCGTATTCTTACTACCTGTACATGCCGGTACAACGGCAGAGAAAAAGGCTTTTAATCCCGGAGAATTTGTCGTCGGGCATGTTACGGATTCCTACAGTTGGCATATTACCAAATCCGGAAAAACAGAGTTTTCAATACCTTTGCTTGTCATCGTCAAAAGTCAGGACAGAGGCTGGTTTGCGTTTTGTTCCTCCAAATTAAACGAGGGGGCTACCTATCAGGGGTTCAAAATAGCAAACACCGCCCCTTACAAGAATAAAGTTGTCGAAACCTTACCCAATGGCGAAATAGTACGTCCGACAGATATATCCGTTACCAAGGATGTTGCTTCTTTGCTTATTTGTTCGGCATTGATAATGTGGATTATCCTGAGTCTGGCCCATCACTATAAAAAAAGCCCGATGAAAGCACCCGGAGGTTTTCTCGGAGCCATTGAATACGTGGTTATTTTCATTCAGGATGAAGTCATCAAGCCTTGCGTTGGAAATGATTACAAACGTTATTCACCCTATTTGCTTACTTTGTTTTTCTTTATTCTGACCAATAACCTCATGGGGCTTATTCCTATTTTTCCGGGTGGAGCCAACGTTTCTGGAAACCTTGCCATTACTTCCGTCATGGCTGTATGTACTTTTCTGGCCATTAATCTATTTGGAAACAAGGAATACTGGAAAGACATTTTTTGGCCTGAGGTTCCGACATGGCTCAAGGTACCTCTTCCTATCATGCCGTTTCTTGAACTGTTCGGTATCTTTACAAAGCCGATAGCCCTGATGGTCCGTCTATTTGCGAACATGTTGGCCGGTCACATGATTGCCATGGTCTTCATGGCTATGATTTTTATTTTTGGGGCAATCAGTCCTCTGGTAGGTACCGGAGTCTCAGTCTTTGCCATATTTTTCGCTATCTTTATGAACTTCCTCGAATTGCTGGTTTGCGTTATTCAGGCGTACGTATTTACATTGCTTTCGTCTGTTTTTATCGGTCTTTCCAGAATGGAACCTCATAAAAAAGAGATTTAATGGAGCTATTTCAAACTATTAATTTATCATACTAAAAAAAACAACTATGTTATCTACGATTATTCTTCAAGCTGCAGCAGGTGTCGGATTGGCAAAATTTGGTGCAGCCCTTGGTGCTGGAATTGCAGCTATTGGTGCTGGAATTGGTATTGGTCGGATCGGCGGATCTGCCGTTGAAGCTATCGGACGTCAGCCTGAAGCAGCCAATGATATCCGTATGAACATGATTATCGCCGCAGCACTTGTTGAAGGTGTAGCTTTGTTCGCTATTATCGTTGCAGTACTAGCTATAGTTATGTAAAATAAAGATTTCAACAGAAAGCCCGTTTTGCATTGCTGCTTAATCCGGCAATCCTCACATACGGAAGTGTGTGAGAGCATGGTCTTTAACGGACTCTCTGTTGAAATCTCTTTAAAGGATTGTAAAAGTCTCCTAAAAAGGACATCCTCGATATTTTGATTTAATAAAATAAATTATGGAACTTTTTACGCCCGAATCAGGCCTTATTTTCTGGATGCTGATCGTCTTTCTGACAGTACTGTTCGTATTGTGGAAATTTGCCTGGCCATCCATTACGAAAGCTATTGCCAATAGGGAAAAGTATATCAACGATTCAGTCAAGGCTGCTGATGAAGCTTTTTCTAAACTCGAAACCATCAAGGAAGAAAGAAATGCTATCCTTGCAAAGGCTCGTGAAGAGCAAAATGCACAGTTGAAAGAAGTGCAGGTATTGAAAGAGAAACTGATTGAAGATGCTAAGAATGAAGCTCGCGCAGAAGCGGACAAACTGATTGCCGATGCACGCAAAAGCATTCTTGCCGAAAAAGAACAAGCACTGAAAGAAGTGAGAGACCAGGTAGCCTTGCTTTCTATCGGTATTGCCGGTAGGGTGCTTCGCAAAAATTTGGAATCGGATAAATCTCAGATGGAACTTGTAGATCAGATTCTGGACGAGATGGATACGCAGAAAAACTAATTAAGAAATGGACGAAGGCAAAATATCCGTACGTTATGCTCATGCACTTTATGCTTTGGCTGAAGAGAGAGGTGTTCATCATGAGTTATATCGGAAAATGGAAACCATATCACAAGCTTTCCTTGAATTTCCGGTCTTGACGGAAACACTGGCAAATCCAATGCATACCAAAGAGGAAAAGCTATCCCTTTTAATTGCTGCCGGAGGTATGGAAATCCCACAACTATTGAAAGATTTCTTCCAACTGATCATCAAGAAGGGACGTGAAGAATTCATGATATTCATAGCCATGTCGTACCAAACCTATTACAGGGAGAAACAGCGGATTGTTATCGGAAAGATAACTTCTGCCATGCCCCTGAAAGAAGAAGCCATTTCAAAAATCAGACATTTGATCGACAAAAAATACGATGCGACCATAGAATTGACCACCAAAATCGAACCTGATATCATCGGCGGTTTCATTTTCGAAGTGGATAATTATCTCATGGATACAAGTGTGAAAAAGGCACTTCAAGATATTAAGAAGGAACTGATACGTGCATAAATGCGTATCTTATTGATATATAAAGATTAATCTTAACATTCACATATAAACATTATATCTGTTATGTCCGATATTAAACCAAGTGAAGTTTTCGATATACTCAAAAAGCAATTGGCAGGTTTGGAAGACAACCTGAAGCTGGAGGAAATCGGCAAAGTTTTGCAAGTGAGTGATGGTGTTGCCCGTATCTACGGATTGGAGAATGTGCAGTCCAATGAACTGATCGAATTCCAAAACGGCATGATGGGGGTTGTCCTCAATTTGGAGGAAGACAATGTAGGAGCAGTATTGTTCGGCTCATCAGAAGATATCAAAGAAGGTTATACCGTTAAACGTACCGGAAGAATTGCCTCTATTAATGTTGGAGAAGGCTTGATGGGACGTGTAATAAACACGCTTGGTATTCCGATTGACGGCAAGGGCCCTATCAAAGGTGATCTGTATGAATTGCCGCTGGAACGAAAGGCTCCCGGCGTCATTTTCCGCCAACCTGTTTGCGAACCACTCCAGACCGGTCTGAAAGCCATCGACTCTCAAATACCCATCGGCCGCGGACAACGGGAACTGATCATTGGCGACCGCCAAACCGGAAAAACAGCCATTGCCATAGATACCATCATCAATCAACGCGAAAATTATAAAAATGGTGACCCTGTTTATTGCATTTACGTTGGCGTCGGTCAAAAAGGATCAACCATAGCCAGCTTGGTCAAGACACTGAAAAAATATGGAGCGATGGATTATACCTGTGTGGTTGCAGCTTCTGCATCAGAACCGGCCGCCATGCAATATTATGCTCCCTATGCAGGCGCATCCATCGGTGAATTTTTCAGAGATACAGGCCGCCATGCTTTGGTTGTTTATGACGACTTATCAAAACAGGCTGTTTCTTATCGTGAAGTATCTCTTATCCTACGTCGTCCACCTGGCCGTGAAGCCTATCCCGGTGATATTTTCTACTTGCATTCCCGTTTGCTGGAGCGTGCAGCCAGAATTATCAATTCTGATGAAATGGCCAAAAAGATGAACGACTTGCCGGAATCTATCAGGTCAATGGTCAAGGGTGGCGGTTCATTGACAGCATTACCTATCATCGAAACGCAGGCCGGTGATGTTTCTGCCTATATTCCGACCAATGTAATTTCCATTACGGACGGACAGATATTTCTGGATACGGACTTATTCAATGCGGGTATCAGACCAGCCATCAATGTTGGTATTTCCGTTTCCCGTGTAGGAGGAAACGCACAAAGTAAAGCCATGAAAAAAGTGGCAGGAACGCTAAAATTGGATCAAGCACAATTCCGTGAATTGGAATCTTTTTCCAAATTCGGCTCAGATCTTGATGCTATTACCAAATCTGTTCTGGATAAGGGTTCTAAGAACGTTGAAATCCTAAAGCAGGGACAGTACTCACCGGTTCCGGTAGAAAAGCAGATCGCAATTATATACTTGGGAACCAAAGGGCTATTATCCGGCGTTCCGACAAATATGATTTCCAAATTTGAAAAATCTTTTATAGATAAGCTTGAAATGAAACACCGAACGGATGTTTTGGATATTCTTAAAAAAGGAACCATCACTGATGATATAATCGGTATTCTTGAAAAAGAAGCCAAGCAATTGATTGAGATTGAATATAGTAATAAAGAGGTATAATATATGGCTTCATTAAAGGAAGTTAGGGGAAGAATAGCATCGGTCACCTCGACCCGAAAAATTACAAGTGCGATGCAAATGGTTTCCGCAGCAAAATTACGCCGCGCTCAGGATGCCATTGCCGGATATTTGCCTTATGAACAAAGGCTTACCGGAATTCTGGATGACTTTCTGACCTTTTCACCAGAAGAAATAAATTTTCCTCTGACACAAAACCGTGAAGTAAAAAGACTGGCCATTGTCGTAATCTCATCAAATGGGAGTCTTTGCGGAGCATTTAACAGCAATGTCATCAAAAAAACCGAAGAAATTCTTGCTTTATACGGAGACATGCCGGATAAAGATATTTTGTTTTATCCGATCGGGAAAAAAGTAGCAGAGTCTGTCATCAAAAAGGGACACATACCTCAAGGAGATTATACAGGACAGATTGATAAACCTGATTACGAAACAGTGGCGGCTTTGGCCGATGAATTGATTCATCTTTTTCTGACCAAGCAAATCGATTCTGTAGCTTTAGTATACAATCACTTTAAGAATGCTGCTGTGCAGCAATTGAAGGTGGATACTCTTTTGCCGCTGATGCTGCACAAAAAGAAAAGCAAAGTCAAAATAAAAGGTCCTATCGAAGCTTATGATTTTATCATGGAACCGGAGATGGATTTTTTAATCAACAAATTGGCCCCAAAAACTATCCGGATGAAATTGTATGGAGCACTGTTAGATTCAATAGCAGCTGAACATGGAGCCAGAACCACGGCCATGCAGACTGCAACGGAAAATGCAGCAGATTTGATTCAAGAACTAAAGCTGAAATACAACAAAGCTCGTCAGGAAGCCATTACCAAAGAAATTATCGACATCGTCGGAGGTTCTGAGAACCTTCAAAACTAGGAACACAAGAAAAAGGTCGATCATTTACGTAAAAAATGATCGACCTTTTTTTCTGTTATCAAAATACGAGCTACCAAACAACAACCTTCCGGGACACCATCCCCTGAGAGTTATCTATATTCACAATATAAACACCCGCAGGCAAACAAAAAGCGGCAGACGATACCCCATCCGTCAGTTTGCGAACCATATATAATTTTCCTTCAGCATTTATGATCGAAACAGTCGTCAGACTTTTTAGGTTTGTTATCAGCAAGGTGTGAGCCGAAGGATTGGTAATCATGGGCAACATTGCATTTTCTGGATTCTTCAATGCTGAAACATCAAATTCTACAATATGAGTGAAATCTTTCCATTGATAAGCCGATTCGTAAGCTCCTTTCGACCCGACGGGAACATACAAAATACAGGAAGCATGATTAACGTTCTTAAATACATCTGATGAACTCTGGAGATCAACAGGTTCAACAGCATAGGCATAAATAGATGTCAAACCACTGCAATCCTCAAAAGCATCAAAACCTATATAGTTAACTCCGGCAGGTATTGAAACAGAAGACAAACCCGTACAACCCGAAAAAACAAGACCTTCAATTTGGGTAGTTCCTTCAGGAATTCGAACCGATGTCAATTGGTTACAATTGACAAACGCATAATAACCGATCGTTTTAACGGAAGAAAGAATATCATAGTTCCCTGATTTATAAATAGGACAAACAATCAGTTTGGTTCCATCTTTATTATACAGAACCTCATCCGAAACAAAAAAATACAAATTTTCAGGATCCACCGTAATAGCTCCGTTGAGTCCACCAAAAGCTGCATCATCAATCGTTGTTACCGAAGCTGGTATGTATATGGAACTAATACCGGAACAAAAAGCAAAGGCATACCCTCCTATTGTCGTCAGCGACGATGGGAAAACAATCTCTCCATCAATGTCCCAACAACAATTAAATGCACTCTGACCGATGTGCTGCAATGAATCAGGTAAACTAAGAGTCTTCAATCCCGTATTCACAAATGCACAGTCTCCGATTCTTGAAATATTTGATGGAAATGTAATCTTTTGTAAAACATTTTTACCGTTGAGGGTAACCGGATCCGCAAATGCATAATCAGGAATTTCATTCTTGCTATAGGAGGATACGCTTGTTCCTGCAGATCCTTCGGTTCCACTATATGCTGCAACGTTTGCATGATATAAATTAACAGTACCTAAAATCGGCATGTTATCCCGCATCGTTTTAAAGTCACGCGCATCAATGGTTCCGTTAATTGTAATGGATTTCAACCCACTTAACTCTTCCGTCGTCAATCTGGTTATAAGACTACCAGGCACATCAATATACACTTGGTTATAAATCAATACATCATCATCAATTAAGGAGAAACTGCTTCCTGAATTGTTGTCCGTGACATTGGTAATACTCAGTGAAATCGTATCTACGGGTACACTTTCAGAAACGGTTAAACAAACAGTAGAATCATTCGTTTGATCCAAAGCTACATTCTGAACGGTCAAAGTCATCACATTCCCGTCTTTATAATACTTTAAAAGATAGTTTGAATTATTTTGCGCAGAAACCGGATCCGGTACCATGCTATATTTAACATTGATCGAGTTGCTTCCTGAGACCCTGACATCTTTTATGGCAATATTTTTCCCTTCGTAGTTGGTCGAACTATAAACATATTTCCATCCACCCATAAAAATTTTTCCAGTAGAAGATGCAGCAACAGCAGATAAACCGATATTGCTAAAGGTCGGATGAATTATCCACGTCTGACCGTCATCTTTTGAATAGGACAAACCGTAATTAACATGTGTACTGAAATAAGTCCCAATAGTCTCATTGTAAAACAGATTTTCGAAAAAGCCAAACGTGTTGATGGGAGTCCAGTTTGCCCCCCCGTCACTGGTCGAATAAAGAAGACCGCCCGTTGATGAACTGTAATAAGAAATCAAGCCATGTAAATCATCTTTGAAATCAAAAGAAACATCATTGATGTTAAATCCTTTCAAAGGAGTATTGATAACTGCCCAAGTCAAACCTTTATCACTGGTTTTAAAAATACGACTGGTACTGGTCAAAAAATACAACGTATTTCCGTGAACCCTGAAAGACATATTGCTGCCAAACGTATATTCATTACTAATCTGAGGTATGTTGGATACATTTACAGAATTCCATTGTTCTCCTCCATTCGATGTCGTATAAATTTCAAAATTGGCGTTTCCGGACGCATCTCCGACACAGACTCCGTTATTTTCATTCCAAAAATAGACAAAATCCGGCCAGGGACTACTTGCGGTAAAACCATTAGATTGTTTAGTCCAGGTATCACCCCCATCGGTCGTTTTATAAACACCCTTATCGGCATTACTTACAATCATGTATGCCGTCGTATTACTTACCGCACAAAACCCTCCGGTACCACCGTTTATCATAACCTCGGGTAATTTTTTGGTGATCCAACTTTTTCCGCTGTTATTACTTAAAGACACCGATTCTCCGGTTTGGTCTTTTATCCAAAGAGTCGTGTCTTCAACCAGACTCATATTATTCACAAGTGACGTCTGACCTGTCAACGACTTATTCCATTGTCCGAAAGCGACACCGTTACACAGAATAACCAGTAAAGAAAGTATGATTTTTTTCATATAATGATAGCTTAAACATTTAAAAATAAACTACTTATGGTATAAATACCGTTGATCTCTGTTCAAAAAAATAGCTTATAGTATCTTATCATTATTTTATTGGGCAAATCTCCGCACAAATATAATAATCGTTTTAATTTCATTAACAAAATTAGGTTCAAAATATTCTATATTTACTAAGATAAATTTCCAAGTAATGACATCCTATTCTTTAGCTTTCAGGGAAAAAACAAAAAAAAGATTGTATTTTTGTAAAACTGAAAAAGAATGACCCAGCTTGAATTGAAATATCTTACCTGTTTATTCATTTTCAGGACAAACAAACCGGCATTATTTTATGGAAACAAAAAGTAAATCATTTTTATTTGAAAAAGAAATCACCTGGCAACCGGCAGGAGAAGGGACGGTCAGACAAATTATGGGTTATGACAGACAGCTGATGCTCGTCAAAGTGAATTTTGAAAAAGGGGCTGTCGGAAGTCCACATGCTCATTATCACAGCCAATCGACCTACGTAGCCAGCGGAAAATTCGAATTTCACATCGGTGAAGAGACAAAGATTGTACAGGCTGGAGACGGGCTTTACATCTCACCCGACGTCCTGCACGGATGTACTTGCCTTGAAGCCGGAATTTTGATCGACACCTTCAGCCCGATGCGTGCAGATTTCATTGCAAACAGACTATAAGATAAACAAGTCTTTTATCTATTATAAAACAACCCTATGACCCAAAATTTCACTTTTACCATCATCAAACCTTGCGCTGTCAAAGCAGGACATATCGGCGAAATTCTTGCAGACATCCAAAAAAGCGGCTTTCGGATTGTCGCCATGAAATTGACAAACATGACCCGCAGTGAAGCCGAAACTTTCTACGCCATCCATCGGGAGCAGCTTTTTTTTCGAGAATTGGTGAATTTTATGATTTCCGGACCCATTGTTGTGGCCATATTAGGTAAAGAAAATGCCGTTGCTGATTTTCGGAACATCATTGGAGCCACCGATCCGGCCAAGGCTTCCGAAGGTACTATCCGGAAAAAATACGGTCAAAATCTTCAGAGGAATGCGGTGCATGGCTCCGACAGTGACGAAAATGCGGCTATAGAAGCTGCCCATTTCTTTTCCGGTTTTGAGCGATATTGGAATGATTGATCATCGGTGCTATCTGACGAAATTTTCAGACTTACATCCTTAAACAGGAGCATAAATGTTTAAGCTATTCAGGAACATAGACAGTAAACACTACCGGCCAAAATTTGGCGGAGCTGACATTCTCAAATTCATTGGTCCTGGTCTGTTGGTAACAGTTGGGTTCATTGACCCCGGTAACTGGGCATCCAACCTGGCAGCCGGAGCAAATTACGGGTATGCTTTGCTGTGGATGGTCACCTTATCGACCATCATGCTGATCATCCTACAGCACAATGTAGCCCATTTGGGCATTGCCACGGGACTTTGTCTCGCCGAAGCATCAGCCATCCACCTTAAGCCACGTTATTCGAAGCTGCTGCTTACTTCAGCGATGGTTGCATCCATTTCAACATCACTCGCCGAAATTCTTGGTGGGGCCATTGCACTTAACATGTTGTTTTCTATTCCAATCAGAGCTGGCGCATTGCTGGTGACCATCTTCGTCATCATCATGTTATTGACGAACTCATACAAGATGATTGAAAAATGGATCATTGCGTTCGTCTCTGTCATCGGACTGTCATTTTTATATGAACTTTCCTTAGTCGATATTAATTGGAACCATGCCATAGCAGGTTGGGTAACGCCCTCCTTTCCGAAGGGTTCCATGGTCATCATCATGAGCGTATTGGGCGCAGTGGTGATGCCTCACAATTTGTTCCTGCATTCGGAAATCATCCAGAGCCGCCAATGGAATCTGGAAGACAAACATATCATCAATAAACAACTGAAATATGAATTCATGGATACCTTGCTTTCCATGGGCATCGGTTGGGCCATCAACAGTGCCATGATTCTTTTGGCTGCAGCCACTTTTTTCAAGATTCATGTACCAGTTTCCGAACTTCAGCAAGCTGGACATTTACTGACACCTTTGCTTGGCAACCATGCAGCCAATGTTTTTGCCGTAGCCCTGCTTTTCGCAGGAATCGCATCCACAACCACCTCGGGGATGGCAGCCGGAACCATTTTTGCAGGAATGTACAAAGAGCCCTATGATATTAAGGATAACCACTCGAGAATGGGTGTCGCTATTTCCCTGATACTGGCTTTTGGCATCATCCTTCTAATAAGTAATCCGTTTCAGGGATTGATTCTCTCACAAATGATTTTGAGCATACAGTTACCTATCACCATCTTTTCTCAGGTCAAACTGACATCTTCGGAAAAAGTAATGGGCAAATTCAAGAATTCCCCACCACTCAAAATCATCTTATATACACTCGGAGGAATTGTCACAGCATTGAATATAGCTTTGCTTATCAGTTTTTTGTAAACCTGAAAGAACCTTCAATCTTGCATGGGTATCATTCGACACAAAAGTCATCGTAATGAAACCTATTTTTCGTACTTTTACTTTTATTCAACACATTCATACCAACAATCATGGAACAGCCTATCGATAACCTTATTAAATTATCAACCGGAAATTTTACGGTTGAAGAGCTGGAAGCTATTTTCTCGGCTTTACCTGCTGAAATCAGTTTTGTAGATAAAAATGATATTGTCAGATTCTTTTCCAATAAGCCGGACAGACTTTTCCTGCGTGGGAAAGGAGCCTTGGGAAGAGACTTGCGCTTGTGTCACCCACCTCGTTTTCAGGCCGTCATGCAACAAATCATAGGGGATTTCAAAAGCGGAAAAGAAGACAAGGCCCTGTTCTGGAGATCTTCACACAAAGACAAGTTCATCAGCATTGAATACATCGCCCTGAGAAACGAGAACAAGGAATATCTGGGTACACTGGAAGTCGTGCAGGACATTTCAGAAATCCGCACACTCGAAGGAGACCGACGAGAACTGGTCTATACGAAAAAAGAATAAATGCGGATTTAATCTTCCTGAGGTACAATGATCCACATGAGCAGATAAAGCCAGAATCCCAAAGTTCCGGCTAAAAGAAGCAATGCGAAAATAATCCGTACCACACTCCTATCCATTCCGAAGAAATCCGCAACGCCGCCACATACGCCACCGATCATTTTTTCCTTAGACCGGTATAATTTTTTATCTTCCATCTGTTTTGCATTTAGAACCGCAGACAAATATAACCTATTAATTTTATATAAAAGAAAGCTTTGCAAGATCATTTTTCGTACTTTTGCAAGGAAAATTTTTGAAGAATGATATTACAAAACAGACATATACCGAACAATCATAAAATAGCCGGACAGATTCTGATTCTTCTGTTGTTCTGTACCTGCCTTTCTTTCAAGTCCTTTGCTCAGGAGCCTCTTGAAAAGCCTCTGGGTAAAAAAGCCGTTGTCTCATTGCTCACCGCTTCTCCAGGTAAAGAAGTTTATTCACAATACGGACACACGGCCATTCGTATTTATGACCCGGACCAACGCTTTGATCTTGTTTTTAATTACGGCCTTTTCGATTTTAACACTCCCGGGTTTCTTTTTCGTTTTGTAAAAGGCCAAACAGATTATTTGGTAGGTACCTGTTCCTACATGGATTTTCTCCTGGAATATCAAGTAGAAAACAGAGCTGTGACCGAACAAATCATCAACTTGACACCAAAAGAAAAAAACGACATCTGGTATGCTTTAATCAAAAATATCCAACCGAAAAACCGAGAATACCGATACAATTTCTTTTTTAACAATTGCTCCACCAAACCACGCGACATCATCATCCGATTCATCTCCGGAAAGGTTGATTATCGCTGGAAAGGAAAGTTCAGGAGTCTTCGGGACGAAGTGCACTTCTTCACGAACGCCTATCCGTGGACGCGGTTTGGTATCGACTTTGCCCTTGGTGCAAAAGCAGATGACCCCGCCAGTCTGAAATCACAGCAATTTGCTCCCAACCTGCTGATGGAATCTTTCTCCAAAGCCGTCATCCTGAATGATTCGGGACAGGTACGCCCATTGGTTTTGGAAACAAAATACCCGGTAACCGTTAATGAAACGTTGAATAAGAAGGCTGGCTGGACTCCAGGTCCGGTGCTCGTCATGTGGATTGTCCTGTTAATTGTCGCAGCTCTGAGTTTTTTCGAATACAAAAAAGGTAAGAAATATCATGTCCTGAATGCAGTCTTATTCACTGTGGCCGGTTTATTGGGTTTCATCATTGCATTCCTGGTCCTTTTTTCCGAACATCCTACTGTGGACGTGAATTTCCTCCTTTTATGGTTGCATCCCGTTCATCTGATCTATGCCTTGTGCCTGATCATTCCTGCTTTCAGAAAAAAGACGGCGGATATCTATCTGAGCATCAATTTACCCTTTCAGATTTTTGCTTTGGCCGGATCTCTGTTTTTGCCTCAATATATCCACCCGGCCATGTATCCGCTTTTACTTTGCATGATCTTGCGTTCAGGGCTGGCATTGTTCTCCCTTCAGAAAAACCGTTCTCATGCATAAATTTCTCACTTCCGTCATTGGTTTATTGACTGCTACCGCCTCGGGACTCTCCATACAAGCTGCAGACGCTCCCAGACTGGTAATTGGCATACACATAGACCAATTGAAAGAAGAGTATCTGGAATGGTTCATGAACGGTTTTGGCGACGGTGGATTCAAAAAGCTGCTGGAATCAGGCACTTTATGTGAAAACATGATTTACGATTTCCAGAGACCGGATGCAGCATCAGCTTGCGCCAGTTTCATGACCGGATGCAATCCACGTCAGCATGGCATCGTTTCGGGACACTGGTATGACCGGAACACAGGTTCCGTCACTTCATGCGTATACGACCCTGAATATTTGGGCAATTATACAAAAGCAACCGTTTCACCCAGAAATTTATTGAGCTCTACTCTGGGAGATGAACTCAAGTCTGCCTCAGATGGAAAAAGTAAAGTCTTTTCGGTCGGCATTTCTGCAGAAGAAGCCATTATGTTGGGTGGTCATGCCGCAGATGGTGTTTTCTGGATTGACGAGGACAGCGGGAAATGGTGTACTTCCACTTATTACGATTATATGCCTTGGTGGGTGCAACGCATCAATGACCAACGGGATATGTCACAACTCGTGGAACATACTTCCTGGCAACCGTTGTTGCCACTGAGCGACTATCATTACATGCCCTATCAGAAAAGCCCTACGCTTTTCCAATATTTGCTTGGCAAGTACGGAAAAGACAAGTTTCGCATGTATAAGGAGACGCCGATGGTCAATGAAGAGGTCTGTAAACTTGCAACAGAAACCATTGAAAAAGAACAACTCGGACGAGACAAGATAACCGACTTCCTGACTTTGGATATGACCGCGGCCAGTGGATTGGCTCAATCCAACGCCCTTTCATCACTCGAAATCCAGGATATTTATTTCAGATTGGATCGAAATATCGCCACTTTACTCTCTACAGTAGATCAACAGATCGGTCTCAAAAATGCATTAATCTACATTGTCGGTTCGGGCGCGCCAACATATCCGGCCGTCAATGTTCCAGAGGAAAGATCTTACGGCGGAGATTTCTACCCCGAACGCTGCACTTCTTTGCTTAATCTGTATCTGATGGCTATCTATGGTAATCAGAAATGGGTGACAGGCTGGTATAACCAGCAAATATTCCTAAATCACAAGCTAATAGAAGAAAAAGGCATCAACTACGATGAATTCAGCTTGAAAGCCGCACAATTCCTGACTGAATTTAGTGGCGTACAAAGCGTTATCCGTTACAAACAATTTCTGTTAGGTGAATTCAATACCACACTGAATGAATCTGCAAATGGGATCCATCCCAGTCATTCCGGTGATCTGTTTCTGGAAATCCAGGGAGGTTGGAACATTCGGGAAGACGGTACAGGACAAGACCACCAAGTACGATCTGAAATATTCACCACGCCATTCATTCTTTACGGTGCAAATATCAAAGCACAAAAAATCGTCCGCCCGGTCTACTCAAAAGACATCACCAAAACAATCAGCAAGGTCTTTCGGATCAGACCTCCGAATGCCTGTCAAGGACAAATTCTTCCAGAATTGAATTAACCGCAAACCACAAAAAAATTGTACTTTTGCGGCGATATCTAACTTATTAGTAAACAACAACACAATCATATTATGGGTTTTAATCAATTTCTTACCAAAGTTTTCGGGGACAAATCACAACGTGACCTGAAAGAAATATCCCCTTATGTTGAAAAGATAAAAGAAGTATATCCTGTCATCGCTGCTTTAAACAACGACGAACTTCGAAACAAAACGGCCGAGATCCGTTCCGATATTCAGAATTGCGTTTCCGAAGAACGCGAACATATTGCCGAATTGAAAAACGGCATTGAAGACATGGATCTCGAAAAACGCGAAGCTATCTATAATGAAGTGGATAAAATTGAAAAGGCCATTATCGAAAAAATGGAAAAAGCTCTGGATGAAGCTCTTCCTGAAGTATTTTCCATCGTTAAAGAAACAGCCCGCCGTTTTAATGAAAACGCTGAAATAATAGTCACCGCCACCGACTTTGACCGGAATCTGGCTGCGACACACGATTTTGTCCGTATTGAAGGCGACAAAGCTATTTTTGTCAACCATTGGATTGCCGGTGGAAATGCTATTTCCTGGGACATGGTTCATTATGATGTTCAGCTTTTCGGTGGTGTCGTCCTCCACAAAGGAAAAATTGCAGAAATGGCCACCGGTGAAGGCAAAACTTTGGTCGCCACTCTTCCGGTTTTTCTGAATGCATTGACCGGAAACGGCGTACATGTTGTTACCGTCAATGATTATTTAGCCAAACGTGACTCCGAATGGATGGGACCTTTATATATGTTCCACGGACTTTCCGTAGACTGCATCGACAAGCACCATCCAAACTCCGAAGAACGTCGTAAGGCTTACCTGGCTGATATCACATTCGGGACCAACAATGAATTCGGTTTTGACTATTTGCGTGACAATATGGCATCCAGTCCCATGGATCTGGTGCAACGTACACACAATTACGCCATCGTCGATGAGGTCGATTCCGTTTTGATTGATGATGCCCGTACTCCTCTGATCATTTCAGGTCCGGTTCCAAGAGGTGAAGACCAACTTTTCGAAGAACTCCGCCCCAAGGTGGAACGTGTCGTAAATGCACAAAGGGCACTTGCCACAAAATATTTGGCTGATGCCCGTAAACTATTGGCCTTGGATGACAAAAAAGATTTGGAAGAAGGAGCTCTTTTGCTTCTCCGTTCACACAAAGCTTATCCTAAAAATAAGCCGTTGATTAAGTTCCTCAGCGAACAAGGCATCAAAGCAGCCATGCAAAAAACGGAAGATTTCTATATGCAGGACAATAACCGCAACATGCATATCGTAACCGACCCGCTTTATTTTGTCATTGACGAAAAGAACAACAGCATTGAATTGACAGACCTGGGTATCGACTATATTACAGGAGATACGGAAGATCCTCAATTTTTCGTACTTCCGGATATCGGCTCTCAATTGTCAGAAATTGAAAACCAGAATCTTTCTGTCGAAGAAAAAGAATCGAAAAAGGACGAGTTGATGCAGAACTACGCCATCAAATCAGAACGTGTACACACCATCAATCAACTTTTGAAGGCTTATTGCATGTTTGAAAGGGATGATGAATACGTTGTTATCGACAATAAGGTTAAGATTGTCGACGAACAGACAGGACGTATTATGGAAGGCAGACGCTATTCAGACGGACTCCATCAGGCTATCGAAGCCAAGGAAAAAGTTACGGTTGAAGCCGCTACACAGACCTTTGCCACTATCACCCTGCAAAACTACTTCCGTATGTACCACAAACTGGCTGGTATGACCGGTACCGCCGAAACAGAGGCTGGCGAATTATGGAATATTTATAAACTGGATGTCGTCGTTATTCCGACCAACCGTCCGGTAATCCGTCACGACATGGAAGATCGCGTCTACAAGACCAAACGTGAGAAATATCAAGCTGTGATTGAGGAAATTGTCAAAATGGTCGAACAAGGACGTCCGGTCTTGGTGGGTACCACTTCCGTTGAGATTTCCGAATTGTTAAGTAAGATGCTTACCATGCGAAAGATCAAGCATAATGTCCTGAATGCAAAACTCCATCAACGTGAAGCGGAAATTGTCCTCGGTGCAGGACAAGTCGGTGCTGTAACCATTGCCACCAACATGGCCGGTCGTGGTACCGATATCAAGCTGGCTCCTGAAGTGAGAGCTGCCGGAGGTTTGGCCATTATCGGTACGGAACGCCACGAATCAAGACGTGTCGACCGTCAGTTACGCGGCCGTTCGGGACGTCAGGGAGACCCGGGTTCTTCCGTGTTCTTTGTCTCCCTGGAAGATAACCTGATGCGTTTGTTTGCTTCTGAAAGAATTGCAGGCCTGATGGACAAAATGGGATTCAAAGAGGGAGAAGTTATTGAACACAGGATGATTTCCAGATCCATTGAAAATGCCCAGAAGAAGGTTGAAGAAAACAACTTCGGTATTCGTAAAAGATTGCTGGAATATGACGATGTTATGAATAGTCAGCGCGAAGTGATTTACACGAAACGTCGCCATGCATTGATGGGTGAACGTATCGGCATGGATATCGTTAATTCAATGTACGACTTGACGGAAAATCTGGTGGAGACTGCTGAGGCCTCCAAAGATTATGAAGGCTTGGTTATGGATATACGCAGCTATTTTTCCATGGATGCACCGTTCGATTCCGAAACATTTTTTGGTTCAAAAACAGAAGTCAACGTGGACAAGATTTTTGATTCCGCTTTGGAACATTTCAAGCGCAGAACAGATAGACTGGCTACGGTTGCGAATCCTGTCATTCAACAGGTTTATGAACGTCAGGGTGCTCAATATGAGAATATTTTAATTCCTATCACCGATGGTAAGCGCAACTATAACATTCCGGTTCATTTGAAAACAGCCGCAGAAAACCAATCAAAAGAAGTGGTCAAGAGTTTCGAAAAAGCCATTATGTTATTCACCATAGATGAGGCTTGGAAAGAAAATTTACGCGAGCTGGATGAATTGCGTCAGTCTGTTCAAAATGCTAGTTACGAACAAAAAGATCCGTTACTGATCTACAAACTAGAATCTTATAACTTATTCAGGGTGATGGTTGAAAATATGAATAAAAAGTCGATTTCTATCCTGATGCGCGGACAGATTCCTATCCGTGAACCGGAATCCGTGAGACAGGCTGCACCTGAAAAAAGACAGGATTACAGTAAGTACCATACCCAAAAAGATGGTACAGAATCGTCTGAAAAGAAAAACGAAGAACGTCATGTTGATCCTATCAGAGTTGAACAGAAAATCGGACGAAATGATCCGTGCCCTTGCGGAAGTGGAAAGAAATATAAACAATGTCATGGCAAGAATTTATAAAAAATATTGATTTCTGATCAAAAATGCTCCGAATTTTATTCCGGAGCATTTTTGTTTATTTTGAAAATAAGTAACTATAAAATGAAGTTTTTCAGAAAGCAAGAATAAAGATGCAAAAATCGACATAAATTAGTAATTATGGCCGTTTGAAGTATATTATGCCACATATTTCCATAAATAAACATCATTCCTCTTGCATAGTTTAAATTATAATTGCACTTTTGCACCCGGAATTTTTCGAGAGAACAATTGATAAATATTCTAACATTGACATTATGAAGACTGCTAAAATCCTGGCGAACCTCAAACGCCGTTTTCCCAACGAACCTGAATATCTTCAGGCCGTAGAAGAAGTTTTGTCAACCATCGAGGATGAATACAACAAACATCCGGAATTTGACAAAGTGAATTTAATCGAAAGATTATGTATCCCTGACCGCATCTTTTCTTTCCGTGTTACATGGATGGATGACAAAGGAAATTACCAAACAAACATGGGTTACCGTATCCAGCACAACAATGCTATCGGCCCGTACAAAGGTGGTATTCGTTTTCACGCTTCGGTATACCCCGGTATCCTGAAATTCCTCGCATTTGAACAAACATTCAAGAACGCCTTGACTACACTTCCCATGGGTGGTGCCAAAGGTGGTTCCGACTTCAGCCCAAGGGGAAAATCCGATGCTGAAGTAATGCGTTTCTGTCAGGCCTTCATGCTCGAATTGTACAAGCACATCGGTCCTGACACAGACGTTCCTGCCGGTGACATCGGTGTGGGTGGCCGTGAGGTTGCTTACATGTTCGGCATGTACAAAAAACTGAGAAACGAATTCACCGGAACTTTAACCGGTAAAGGTCTTGAATTCGGCGGATCTCTGATTCGTACGGAGGCTACCGGCTATGGTAACATCTACTTCCTGATGAATATGTTGAAACGCAAAGGCATCAAAGACCTAAAAGGTCAGATCTGCACCATTTCCGGTTCGGGTAACGTTGCAACCTATACGGCAGAGAAGGTACTTCAACTTGGTGGAAAAGTGATTACCATGTCCGACTCAAACGGTTACATCTACGATCCTGACGGCATCGACAAAGAAAAGCTGGATTACATCATCGAATTGAAAACCGTTTACCGCGGACGTATTAAGGAATATGCAGAGAAATACAACTGCAAATACGTTGAAGGAGCTCGTCCATGGGGTGAAAAATGCACCATTGCTTTACCCAGTGCAACTCAGAACGAACTGAACGGAGATGATGCAAAAACACTGCTCGCAAACGGTTGTATCGCTGTATCTGAAGGTGCAAACATGCCTTCAACTCCTGAAGCAATCAGCGAGTTCCTGAAAGCCAAAATTCTGTATGCTCCGGGTAAAGCTGCCAACGCCGGTGGTGTCTCCGTATCCGGTTTGGAAATGTCCCAAAACTCTATGAGACTCAATTGGACCAGAGAAGAAGTTGATGAAAAACTGCAAAGAATCATGTTCGACATCCACGAAGCTTGTGTCAAATATGGTACAGAAGCCGACGGTTATGTCAACTACGTAAAAGGCGCAAATATTGCAGGTTTCATGAAAGTGGCCAAAGCTATGATGGCCCAAGGCGTCATTTAATTACAAGCCTGACGATTTATTAGGAAGAGGTTGACTCATAATGAGTCAACCTCTTTTTGTTTGAATACATATTTCTACATCCATGAAATAAACCTTGAAAAATATACTTATATTTGTTAAATATTTAACAGAATCGCCCATTTTCAGCATGGATTTTAAGAAGTTTCTGACAATATGCATGACAATCATCATTTCAATGACTGCCAATCCTTCAAACGATATCTTCTTCTCAAAGATAGGTATCGAGCACGGTTTGTCTCAACTTTCCGTAGTGAGTATCTATCAAGATGAGTTGGGAGCACTCTGGTTTGGCACCAGAGAAGGCATCAATAAGTATGACGGCAATGACATTGAGGAATTTCGTCCCAATCCGAATAATGCAAATGCCCTTAACGGAAATCTGATTAAAACAATCTGCGGGGATAAAAACGGGCACGTATATATTCTCTCTGAAAAAGGACTTAATGTGTATAATCTACGCACATCCACGATGCAAATCATACAAAAATCAGACATTGATGCAATTGGATATGGCAAGCGAAATTTGTGGATTGCAGAAAATAACAAACTATTCTCCTATAATAATGGCGAAAAGAAACCGTACTTTTTCTTTAGCAATTCCAAAATCGCAATCAGGAGTATTTTTCAGACATCCGATCAGCGAATTTTCATCGGCACTCTTTCGTCGGGAGTCTTTGTTATAGACCAGAAAAAAAAAATTCGACAAATCATTCCAACGGTCAGTCAGATTTCCGATATTTTCGAAGATTATAAAAAAAATATCTGGATCGGAACCTGGCAAGACGGACTTTACGAAATCGGAAAAAGTGGAAGTATCAAGCATTTTCTCTGTAAACCCGGTCAGACAGGGAACGGCCTTTCATCCAACTTTGTCAGAGCCATCTGCGAAGATCAGAACGAATTCCTTTGGATAGGGACAAATAACGGCCTTAACAGGCTCAACGTTGAAACAGGCACATTCAAGCACTATGACTCCAATGAGTTTAATAACAGACAATTATCAAACGAATCCGTTTGGTCTCTATTGAAAGACAGCCAGGGAACCATTTGGGTAGGAACTTATTTTGGCGGAGTAAATTACTTCAATCCGGACATAGATTTTTACGTTTTTCACGATTTACAAAAAGGATTTTTTAATAACAAGCCTTTCCCAATCATCAGCGAAATTGTTGAGGATGATAAACAAAATCTTTTTTTGTGTACCGAAGGTAACGGACTTATATACTATAATCCTGTAACAAGAAATTACAAGACATTTCTGATAAATGATGGGACATCTAAAAATCAAGGAAGTGTCAATATCAAAACGTGTTATTATGACAGAGCCGGAAGAACACTTTGGCTTGGCATGCATTTGGGTGGAATATGCAAAGTTGAATTACCGAGTTTTCACATCAAGAGATATCCGCAGATAAAACCAGAATGGTCACAATCCGACATCGTACGATCCATTGTTCCATATCAATCCGATTTACTGATTACCACGTACAATGGACTTTTCAGGTTCAACCGGAAAACGGAGCAGTTCACTCTTTTCTCAGCCAAGCTTCATCAGAAAATACAGTATATCGTTGATTTGAAAAAAGACAAAAACGGCTGTTTTTGGATTGCCGGCAACGGGATTTCATTTTTTAATCCCAAAAGCGGAAAGTTGAAAACTTTTGTCAACAATCCTTCAGATACGACATCCCTAAGCAATAACAATGTTATAAAAATCCTGATTGATAACAAAGACAGAGTATGGATAGGAACTTATGGAGGTGGAGTCAATCTTTATAACCCGGCCGATAAATCTTTCACACGCTACAATCAGGCCAATCACAATTTGCAAAATGACTATATCAGCAATCTGAATATTTCAAAATCCGGACATCTGATTATCACCACGACCAAAGGGTTTAGCCTGTTGGATCCAAAAAATGGGAAAATACGCAATTACAATATAGAAAATGGATTGCCGTTAAATTCGCTGTATAACGGCGGAATGTGCCAAACCAAAAACGGTGAAATATTTATCGCCGGCATGAACGGTATGATTGCTTTCAGGGAAGAGAATCTAACCATACCACAAAGAAAATTCAACCTTAACCTGGTAAATCTCTGGATAAACAACAAGCATGTCAATCCGCTTGACAATCATCACATATTAAAAACAGCCCTGGCTTACACCAAAAAAATTTCATTACACCATAAACAAAATATGGTTACTATTGAATTGGCTTCCAACAATTACATTGCATCCAATCAACCCATATATCGATACAAACTAGCAGGCTTTTCCAACGAATGGACTGATTTGCCGCAAGGTATCATGAAATTGAACTTCATGAACCTTAAAACCGGAGAATACAAGTTGCTTGTTGAAGGTGTATCCCCTTATGACGGAACAATTATCGCCAAAACCGATTTGGAAATGGTCGTGCATCCTCCATTCTACAGTGCCTGGTATGCCTATGTGATTTACATACTATTGACATTCTTAATCATCTGGCGATATTTTGTTTTCACAAAGTCCAAACTTTTATTGAAAACTTCTCTGGATTTCGAAAAGAAAGAAAAGATACATCTGGAAGAAGTCAATCAGTCAAAGCTTAGATTCTTCACCAATATCTCACACGAATTCAGGACACCATTGACGCTGATTTCAGGACAGGTTGATTTACTGCTTCAAACACAAAATATGAAACCGACTGTCTATGAAAGGGTACAAAACATCAAACGAAATACCCTGAACATGCAAAATCTGATCAACGAACTTCTGGAATTCAGAAAAACAGAGCAAGGATTTTTAAACATCAAGGTTTGTGAACAAAATCTAATTCCTTTTTTACAAGAAATATATCTTTCGTTTTCGGAATATGCTCATAACAGGGAAATCAATTTACAATTTGACCATCATGAAGATAAAATCATGTTGTGGTTTGATCCGGTTCAATTGCAAAAAGTATTTTACAATCTGATTTCCAACGCTTTCAAATTTACGCCAAAAGGCGGATTCATCAAAATAAAGGTAGAAGACCATGAAGACTCCGTCATTGTACAAGTCATAGACAGCGGATTAGGCATACCCGAAGAAGCATTGGCTAAAATTTTCGAAAGGTTTTATCAGGCAGACAATAATCTAAAAGTCAGCAATATATCACCTGGAACAGGCATCGGACTGGCATTAACCAAAAATATTCTTGATTTACACTCAGGGAAAATCCAGGTACACAGCAAACCAAATGAAGGAAGTCAATTTTCCGTAACACTGCGAAAAGGAATTGCACATTTCAAACCCGAACAAATTACAGAAACGGAAAGTACTGAGAATAATTGTCTCAAACAAATGATGGAAATAGATGAGGACTTTATGAAAGAGGCTTTAGAAAGTATGGTTGGAAATAAATCCAACGAATATACCATGCTGATTGTGGAGGACAATGACGAATTACGTTTATTGCTAAAAAACATATTTGAACCGATATACACCATCTATACTGCGGAAGACGGCGAAGACGGACTTAACAAAGCCATTGAGTTTGAACCTGACATTATCATATCAGACTTGATGATGCCAAAAATGTCAGGTAGTGAAATGTGCTCAAAAATCAAGAATAATTTTTCAACCTCTCATATTCCCATCATCTTACTGACTGCACAGACTGCGGTTGAATACAACATTGAAGGTTTGCGTTTGGGGGCAGACGACTATATCACCAAGCCTTTCAATGTCAAGACTTTAATTACCCGCTGCAACAATTTGGTGAATGGCAGGAAATTGTTACAAGAAAAATTCAGCAAACAGGTAGACTTTTCCACCCGGTTGATTGCCACCAACAATCTGGATCGTGAATTTATGGAAAAAGCACAGAAAATCATTGAAACGTATCTGGATGATCCGGATTTTAACGTACCAGTCTTTTCAAGTGAAATGGGATTGGGTCGAACCAGATTGTTCAAGAAAATAAAGGGAATTACCGGACAAACTCCCAATGATTTCATCAATACCGTCAAGATGAAGAAAGCCACAGAACTTATCATCAACCATCCTGAATATAATATCACAGATATTACCTATATGTTGGGATTTAGCACCTCAAAATATTTTACCAAATGTTTCAAGAAGCAATTCGGCATAACACCCAGCAACTTCAGACTTTCAGAGCTGGGATTGGAGCAGGAGAAAGAAGAAGATTGAAATCTTTTTGACCATATTGAGTGCTTCATTTTCAGTGATTAACGGTTTCTTACGACACCTCAGATATCCATAAATTCCATATTACTGCTATCAAGTTGAGACACCTTGATTTAAATGATTTGTGTACAAAAATGGGGATAATAAACATTATTTTATCCCTATTACTTTTTAAAACACGGATATTTTTGCCTTGTAATATTTCGATGTAAATAAACCAGAAATCAATAAATCTAAAAAAGCACTTTAAAATGAAACAAATTGTCTTAGCAATCGTAACCTTATTTAGTACAATATGTCTGTTTGCCGAACAGAAAAACGGAATTGTCTATGTAAAACCCGGTGCTACCGGAACAGGCTCTTCCTGGACAGATGCCTTGGGAAATATTCAGGAAGCCATCGACCTGGCCAAAACCGATTATCTTGCGAGAAAAGATGTGTGGGTGGCTACCGGTGAATTCACCATTTCTACCTGCATCAACCTGGCCGACAGTGTCAACATCTTTGGTAGCTTTGAAGGCACCGAAACTGAAGTAAGCCAACGTATCAAAGTAGATGGAGGAAAATCCTGGGAATTTTCCCATCCGACCATATTGAAAGGCAATGGTGCCAGATTAATACAAGCGACCGCCAATATGGATATAGAAACCATCGTGGACGGATTCATCATGAAGGACGGAAACAGTATTGGATCATCAACCTCCGGAAGTGGCGGTGCTGCAATGATTCGTCCGAATGTTATCCTAAACAATTGTGTCATTAAAAATAATACCAGTACATCTGCCGCAGGAGGTGTCATGATGAACGGCGGTGGTACCGTCCGCAACTCCCTAATCAAAGACAATACCAATACAGCCGGATCAAACGGGGGCGGAGGTATTTTCTGCAATACAAGTACAGGAGGGAAGTTGGGATACATTGAAAATTGTGTCATCACAGGAAATATATCAACCATCCGCGGAGGTGGCATTGCTATCCAGGGCAATACAAACACCTATATCACAGCCTGTGAATTTTATAATAATCAAGCTATTGCCAGCGGAGTTTTGAAAAACGGAAGTGCTATTTATGCAAACAGTAATTCCAATGAAATTAAAAACTGCGCTATTTACAACAACACAGGTGTAACTGCCATCTATTATGCCGGCGGAAACTTCTACAACAATACCATTGTCAGAAATGTGGGAGGATTGTACCTTTCAAGTACCAGCAATACATACAATGTAGCCAATAACATGATATGGGGATGTACCACCGATGCAACCGGAGCTACAGCTACCGGCATCATAGGTGTTGTCAATTCAAATATAAAAATAGACAACAATATTACCTATAATCCGATTCCTGAAGATAAAAGCTGGGTATTGACGGACAATCTTTTATTTTCATCCAACGTTTCGAACGGTGATGTATCTGGAGCTGCAGCAGGCACCGTCGGCAGCGGGCCTAAATTCCACTATGTGACCCGTTTCTACGGAGTTCCGACCAATGCAGCAGATTCTCTTCAGTTAGATAGTGTGAATTGGAACATCAACAACACCTCACCGTGTCTTAATGCAGGAAAGACTGTTACTGCAGTCACCAACGATTTTACAGGACTGAGTCGTCCTCAAGGTTACCCTTCCGATGGAGCCAAATATGACATCGGTGCCTACGAATTGCCTTATTTCATAGTAGTTGCAGGAGAAGCTACCACAGCAAACGGATCCATTTATTCCAATGAAGGAATCCTGATTCCTGAAAACTATGAATATGGTTATGTCAATGGCACACAAATTGAGTATCTGATTTCTCCAAACACCGGATATAAAGCAGAGAAAGTATACTACACACTTTCAACCGACGGTGGAAAAACTTTTACCGGAGCACAAGTGGACGTTACGTCAAAAGTTGACAATGACGGATTTATCAAACTCACTGTCAATGCATCATTCAAAATCGGAGTAAATTGGGGAAGCCTTACTGCCCTTCCGACATTGAACGAAAACAATGTAAAAATCACAGTTACCTCCAACGAAATTCAACTGACTGGTGTCCAAAACAGCGAACGTGTAACGCTTATCAACGTCAACGGCTTATCAATCGACAGTAAGATAGCTAAAGACCATGCAATCACATTCAACCGTCCGCAAAATGGTCTATACTTTATCCGTACAACCAAAAACACACAAAAAATAGTCATTTTTTAAAAGGTTGAACTTTACAAATTAATAACCTATTCTAATGAGAAAAGCACTCCTGCATCTTTTCATTTTAGTCTGCATCAGCCTGATTACGACAACTGTTTATGGTCAAAAAACACAGAATATCACAGGTACGGTATTCGATGAAAATGGTCAAACCTTACCGGGTGTAAACATCATGGTAAAAGGAACCAAAGCAGCCACCATTACGGATTCCAACGGAAAATTCGGCTTGAGTCCGGCCAATTCAACCGGTATTCTGGTATTCTCATACATGGGCTTTGAGACTCTTGAAGTGAAAATAGACAAGACCAAACCGATGAATGTGACTCTTAAGGAAAAGTCCAAGTCACTGAATGAAGTTATGGTCATTGGTTATCAGGACATCCGTAAAAAAGACCTGACAGGCTCTGTAGCCAAAGCAGATATAACAGAAATGCTAAAGGCTCCCGTAGCCAGCTTTGACCAGGCTTTAGGCGGACGTATTGCGGGTGTGAACGTGAGCTCGGGAGAGGGGACCCCCGGTAGCTCCATGAACATTGTCATCCGGGGAAACAACTCTCTTACCCAGGATAACTCTCCCCTTTACGTCATCGATGGTTTTCCTATTGAAGATCCTGTTGCCGGAAGTTCCATAAACCCCAATGACATTGAATCCATCGATATCCTGAAAGACGCGTCAGCCACAGCTATTTATGGTGCCCGTGGTGCCAATGGCGTTATTATCATCACCACCAAAAAAGGGAAAGTGGGTGAACCGGTCATCAATTATGACGGGAACTACGGTGTACAACGCATCATCCGCAAGATACCGATGATGGATGCCTATGAATTTGTAAAAATGCAAAGTGAGATATGGACAGCCAGTGAAATGTCGGGAGAGAATGGCTATTTCCAAACATTAAATGGAAAGACCTGGACCTTGGAAGATTACAAAAACATCGAGCAATTCAACTGGCAGGACCTGATTTTTACGGAAGCACCACAGCAGAGCCACAACGTCTCCTTAACCGGAGGTAATGCCGGTAACCGTTATCAAGCCTCTCTCTCCTATTTCGATCAGGATGGTATTGTTATCAACTCCAACTATAATCGAATTCAGGGCAAACTGAGTTCCAGCATCCGTCGCAACAAGCTGAGCACCAACTTGAATATCAATTATTCACAGGCCACTCAAAACGGAAGTTCTCCTTCTCAGTCTTCATACAGTGGAATGAACAACTTGTTCTTCAGCGTTTGGGGATACAGGCCGGTCACACAACCCAATGTCGATCTGAATTCACTGCTCGAAAGCACGGTGGATGAAGGAGTAGACCAGACAAACGACTACCGTTTCAACCCTATTATGTCTTTGAACAATGAATACAGAAAAAATGTCACATCATATACTCAGTTCAATGGATATGCTGAATACGAATTTGTCAAAGGGCTAAAACTAAAAGTATCAGGAGGTTATACCATCGACAACCGGAGAGGCGAAACATTCAACAACTCAAAAACCAGATACGGATCACCCATATCCATCGAACATGTCAACGCAACCTTGTCTACTTCTGAACGTAAGACCTGGCTGAACGAGAATATCCTGACTTTTCAGACAAACATAGACAAGAAGCATTTCTTCAATTTATTGGGAGGTATGACTTTGCAGGAATCAAACTACGATTTCTACAGTATGAAAACCATCAATATTGAAAACGAATCACTTGGAATGGCCGGGATGAGTCAAGGTGATGCCAGTACGATTATATCAAACATATCAGACTGGAGTATGTTATCCTATCTGACCAGATTAAACTATAATTACAGATCAAAATATTATGTGACGGCATCTTGGCGTGCAGACGGATCATCCAAATTCTCAAAAGAAAACCGTTTCGGATATTTTCCATCTGCATCCGTTGCATGGACGTTCACTGAAGAAGATTTCATGAAACGTTATTCAGACATCCTTCATTCAGGAAAATTCCGTCTGAGTTGGGGTAAAACCGGAAACAACCGGGTAGGAGATTATGATACTTATGCCCAGTTAATGCTCCTGAAAGCTTCTGAAGGAAATTATTCAGGCATCAATGACAAGGTTCACGGCGTATATCCATTCGACAATACGGTATCCAGCGTGGGGACGGTTCCATACAGTCTGCCAAATAAGGCACTGAAATGGGAAACCACCGCACAGACCAATGCAGGATTTGACCTCTCTTTTCTCAACGATCGCATCGACCTGACACTTGACTGGTACAACAAAATAACTTCCGATTTATTATTACAGGCTGCTCTTGTACCATCCTCAGGCTTTGGCAGTGCCATGAAAAATATTGGGAAAGTACAAAACCGTGGCATTGAATTCACCATCAATACGACGATCATCAAGAACAAGAAGTTTTCCTGGTCAACCAACTTCAACATCGCTTTTAACCGGAATAAAGTGCTTGAGCTTGCAGAAAATCAAATTGCCATGCTGACAAACGGCTATTTTGACCAAAATTTCACATCCTCAAACTACATAGCCAAAGTTGGTTATCCCATCGGTATGATGTACGGATACTTATATGAAGGGACTTACAAGGTAGATGATTTTAATTATGATGGAACCACTTACACTTTAAAACCAGGCATTGCCAGATATACGGCAGAAAATGCGACTCAGCCCGGTTATCCCAAATACACAGACATCAACAACGACGGTATCATCGACTCCAACGACCAGACATTCATCGGCCGGGGTGAACCTATTCATACAGGAGGTTTCACCAACAACTTCGAATATGCAGGTTTCGACCTGAGCATCTTTTTCCAATGGTCTTACGGGGCAAATATTATAAACGCCAACAAACTGATGTTCGAAAGTGGCAATAAACGGAAAGACCTGAACCAATACGCCTCCTATACGAATCGATGGACATTTGACAATCAGGACAGCGACATTCCATGTATCAGTAACTCTTCATCAAACAATCTGTTCTCTTCAAGAATTATCGAAGACGGTTCTTTTATTCGGCTGAAAACTCTGTCTCTGGGGTACACCATCAACTCCAAACAGCTAAAGAAAGTTGGAATTTCTAAAGCCAGGGTTTATTTTTCCGGTCAGAACCTTTTCACTTGGACCAGTTATTCAGGCTATGACCCCGAAGTATCCATCAGAAATACGGCACTTACGCCAAACCTGGATTTTTCAGCCTACCCACGGGCCACAACTTTTAGCGGCGGCGTTAACCTCAGTTTTTAATCCGAATAAATCCGAACAACAATGAAATCCATTAAAAAAATATTCATTCTGGGTATCATCATACTGACTACCGTTTCATGTTCCGATTTTCTGGAGAAGGAACCGCATACACTGACACCCGAAACATACTTCAACAATGAATCCGAACTGGAAACTTTCCTGACCGGCGTATACAGTCCTATCATGCAGGAACATTTCTACGGCAATTATTATCCTTTATATAATGCCGGCGGCGATGATCTGACTTTTTATCAGCGTTCCAGCCCTGTTTCCAGCATCCTTTGTGCCAATGCCAACAGCGGAAACACTTACATCAACACCTACTGGAAAATATTGTACGAAGGAATCAACAGGGCCAACATCCTCCTTGAAAATGTCGACCGTAATACGGAAATCAGCGATAGCATCCGGAACAGAGTAAAAGCCGAAGCCCTGTTTCTCCGCTCATTCTATTATTTCAATCTCGTTCAGGGCTGGGGTGACGTACCCTTCCGTCTGAAGTCCACCCAAAGTGTCTACGGACTGGATGCGGAACGCACAGACAAACAGATCATATACGATCAAATTATCGAAGATATCATCGATGCCATTCCTTACCTGAAGAGATCAGATGAGTTGGCCTATACCGGGCGCATTACACAGTCGGGTGCCAAAGGTATTCTGGCTCGTATTTACTTGTTCCGGGCCGGTGAATGTAAGCGGGATAAAGTCGCAGCAGGTCCTGAGGTTCAAACCTATTTTGCAGAAGCAAAAAAGTGGGCTCTTGAAGTGAAAGAAAGCGGTCTTCACGGCTTGGTCAGTTCCTATAAACAAGTATTCATCGATCTATGCAGTGACCAATACAACAGCACCGGCGTACGCGAAAGCATCTGGGAAGCAGAAGAGGCCGGCAACAGAGGGACTGCAGAACAGGCAGCCGGTCGTGTAGGAAATGTAATAGGCTTTGGAAGTACCAATGACTATTCCACCGTTACGGCATATAAAGATCTGAAAGGTATGTCTAATCCCGGATACAGCTACAAATTTGCTTATGCCTCCTTGAAATTGTTCAATATGTATGAAGCAGAAGGTGACACCGCTCGTGGCGATTGGAACATAGCCAATTATGAATATACTTATGCCTCAACTTCTCCCAAGCAAGTAACCGGAAGGAAATACTACTACGGTAAATTACCTGCAGGAATGACCAGTGTAGAAGGTTTTGCGTGTACCCAAGACGCTATGAACAACAGCAACAACAACAAGACACGTTGTGTTGCCAAATACAGGCGCGAATACGAAGTCGTAACACCAAAAAACAAGAACTATACCCCCATCAATTTCCCCATTCTGAGATATAGTGACATCTTGCTTATGATTGCCGAGGCTGACAATGAAATCAACGCTACTCCTACAGCCCTTGCCTACGAATGTCTGGATGCTGTACGCAACCGTGCGCATATAACTCCGCTAACCAATAGCGGGCTGACGAAAGATCAGTTCCGGGAAGTAATCAAGAATGAAAGAGCCATGGAATTCTGTTTTGAAGCAACAAGGCGCTGGGATCTTATACGCTGGGGTGATTTTTATAATTATATGACTGATATGCAAGCATATACACAAATGGCAGGATGGACATCCGGCTTCAGATATGCCATAAACTATTACAAGGTTTCTGAAGCCTACAATTATTATCCCATACCAGATTCCGAGATGGACACCAACAATAAAATAACCAAGAACAATCCCGGTTGGTAATATATGAATCCAAATCAAATACCACAAATAAAAAAGAAACAGATGAAGTTCAGAATATTTGCAATGATAATCACATCCATACTGCTCTTTGCAGCCTGTGAGAACGAATTGGAGAAATCAATCGATTTTGATGTAGCAATCGTTCCTACAGATAGCATCACCTTTGGCGACACAGCCGTCTTTGCTCAGGCGGGGACCAGCATGACATTCCGTTTTGACGGAAATGCAGACTTTATATCTTTCCAATGTATCCGTTTCACGCCGACCACCTCAACGTTGAGTTTTACCGCAAAACCATCTTGGGGAACCCACATCGAAAATACCCTAAAAGTATTTCTATCAAAAAGTTTTACGGGCCTTACCCTCAACAATTTCAACATAGATTCCACAGCCATCGCTACGCATGTCTGGACAGATATTACAAATTTGTGTTCCTTGCCGATAGTGGCTAATGAATCGAAAAGGTCAAACATATCACTGAAAGACTTTAATGGCCAACAAGTAACGCTGGCCTTCCAATACCAAACGACTTACGCCGCAGACTGGCAGCCGACCTGGTTACTGTCTGATATCCAAATGAACGATACGGTAGTCGGATCGACCGAAAAGACCATGACTAATTTGGCTGCAACCATGGGATTCAGCCCGTTTGACATGAACAACAAGAACAATCCCTATCTATCAGAATCATCGGCGGGAACATGGAACATCACAACTCCCGCAGCCATTGAAATTAAACGTACGGCATCCAATAATCCATTAAATAATGACTGGCTTATCACCAAGCCTGTTCCTATAGCCTCCGGCGTCTATGACACTTCTGCCGTAATATCGGTAAAAAATATCAGCAGTATCGTCAACGAATACGCCTATAAATTTACCAAAAAAGGCACCTATAAAGTGAGATTTTTTGCATCAAGATGGAACTACCAATATAAAAGTTCCATGGAACGTGATCTTTATATCGTAATTGAATAACGTTTGACCCGAACATGAAAAAACTTTTTCTTTCCCTTTTGCTTCTATCTTTCGGATTAACAGTAAAGACACAAACGTATAGTTTTGAAACAGGTTCACCGAGCCCTTTCGGACTTGTACAGCACGAGTCCGGGCGACTGTCCGTCGTCAATGCTCCATACAAAGACGGCACAAGCAGTCTTTGCTGGGAATGGAAACAGCCATCCGAAATTGTAGCTGACGTGACCGTTTCGCACCATAATTTCAGGGACGGGCTTATCTGCTGGATATACAACGAAAAACCAATAAGCAGCCCCCTTCGGGCGGAATATCGGGATGACCGGCAAAACGTCCAGTATCAGTTTTCTTTCAATCTGAATTTCAGCGGATGGAGAATCTGCCGGATCGGAAGCAAATATATGGCTGGAAAAAAGCAGGTCAAAGACGGGCTAAAACTGTATTTTCTTTCCCCGGAAGGAATAAACACCGGCAGACTTTACATCGATCGCCTCTCTTTTGTGAAAGACGTTGACTATCAAAATGCTCCGGATGCACAGATGCCTGAGAATACCGAAACGAAGTATATTAATCACTGGAATTCGCTTTGGAAATGGGAAAGTACTTATCAATATGACCTGCCCCTGAAATCAACCCTGACTCCGGAAGAAAAAACAGCTTTGGCTAAGGTACTGGAGGGTGTATCCAAACAGTTTCCAAAATCCGCGGATGCCGACCTCGTCAAAAAAGCCAAAGACCTGTTTGAAAAAGCCGGTATACGGAAAGAAGGTGCATTCATTGTCGGCAGCCCCCTTGTCGTAAAACCGGACAAAGAAACCGGAGACATTGCCCTTGCTGAACTTGGCACCATGATGAACGGACTGGCACAGGATTACGCCTTATACAAGGTGAAATCATCCGGTAAAAAATTCCTGCTTTTATGGGACTTTGCCATGGAACAAGGGTTCGCCTGGGGCAGTGCCATGGGAACCAATCATCACTACGGATATGAGACACCTCAAATTTTCCAATCCTTATTTCTGATGCGTGATTTACTAAAAGCTACCGGACGTCTTGACCAGACCGTAGCCGCCATGAGTTTCTGGAGCGGACTGCCTGAGACACGACTACCCTATCAATCTCTCCGGGACGGAGTGGTAGACGCATGGAATACCTTACTTTTCCCCAGGCTGATCACCGCCATCATGATTGACGATGAATGTGAACGATATAGAGCTATTGAAGCCCTGACCCGCTGGGTGAGCGGTTCCTTGATGTGCACGCCAGGCAGTTACGGAGGCATCAAACAAGACGGCACCGTATTCCATCATGCCGGAGCCTATCCGGCATATACCGTTGGCGGACTGGGAACATTGGGACAGTTTTTTGCCTGTATCAACCAGTCATCCTTTCAGGTAAAACCGGAAGCCCGCTTAAATCTGGCAAAAGCACTCCTGTCCATGTCTATATACACCAACACCACCGAGTGGCCGACCGGACTGGGAGGCAGACACCCGCTGGACGGAGAAATGGGCAAACGAGTCATTGAAACTTATGGCTATTTAGCTCTTTCCGGAGGTATATTCAATCCTTCAGAAAAAGTAGATAAAGTGCTGGCTCAGGAATATCTTAGATTGGAAACAAGAAAAACAGACCTGAAAAAGCAATTCTTATCACTTGGATTCACTCCTGCATCTACACCTGAAGGCTTTTTTGTGTTCAACCATGCAGCTCTGGGCATTTATCGAAATGGAAAATCCATGGTCAGTCTCAAAGGCTACAACAGTGATGTCTGGGGATCTGAAATTTACACGGCAAACAACCGTTTCGGGCGATACCAGAGTTACGGATCTGTTGAAATATTTAATGGAGGTTATCCAGTATCAAGAGAAGAAAGTCGTTTCAACCAAAACGGCTGGGACTGGAACCGGCTTCCGGGGACCACAACCATACACCTGCCGCTGAACTTACTCGAAAGTCCTCTAAAAACCACACTTATGGCAAGATCAAAAGAGGATTTCGCCGGCGCATCCACCCTAAATGACACCATCGGAATCTTCGGCATGAAACTCAGAGAAGAAAACGACATAGACAATACCCATTTCACACCGGATTTTGTTGCCAGAAAATCAGTTTTCGCATTTGAAAAAAGATTGATTTGCATAGGAAGCAATATCAGCAATTCAAATGCCGATTTTCCGACGGAAACCACGTTGTTTCAGAATGCGTTGAAATTAAAATCCGAAAAAATCAGCTTGGATGGAAAACATGTTGTGGCCAAGGAACAAAATATCCAAATGCTGAAAGAAAAAGAAAAAACGCTTTTGAGTGATGTTATCGGAAACTATTATTTACTTTCCCCCTATTCTGATCTTAGAATCAAGGGAAGCATTCAAAGCTCGCTCACAGACGATAAAAAAGTTGAAACCCAGGGAACTTTTGTGACCGCCTGGCTCAATCACGGCCTTCACCCGCAGGATGCGACCTACGAATATATGATTATGCTGCTACCTTCTGAAAACGAATGTAAATCATGGTCTGAAGATCCACAGTACGAGGTTTTGCAACAAGATAAGAATGCTCATATCGTTTTTGACAAGATCAGCAATACCACAGCCTACGTTTTCTTTGAAGAAACAGAGCCACAGAAAGGCCCTGTGATTTATTCAAGCAAAGAGACACTGATATTGATTCAAGCTCAAAAGGATGGAACACTTTCCATGAGTATCTGCGACCCCTCGTTGCATTTTCCGGAAAAAACCAAAAATAGCTACGAAACAGCTAAAGAAAGCGAGAAAGTCGAAAAGGTCATACGACTCAAAGGGAACTGGAAACTCCGCAAGGACATAAACCCAATCAAGTCGTCTTACAAGGACAACGTCACTACCATCATCGCTGAATGCCAGTTCGGTGAACCAATACCATTTGAACTCATACCATCTAATAACTAAAAAATGATCCATAAACTCCTCAAGATACTGCCAGTCACTCTGTTTTTTTACCCATCGGTCAAAGGTCAGAATTATACGTTCGAAGATACGACTGTTCCATCTGCGTGGACCGCCACTCAAGGCACTTTGTCACTTTCAGGCGAGCACTACAAAGATGGAAGTCAAAGCCTTTGCTGGCAAACATCAGGTATTTCCGTCCTCGAAGTGGCTCCGTCCTCATTCGTTGCAAACACATCCAACAGCGCATACCTGCAGATTTATTCACCCAGCAACACCAATGATACCCTCAAAGTAGAATTCCTATATTACAATTCAGCCAGGAAAACTGCCTGGTACCTGCTTAATTACAAGGGTTGGAGGGAATTCAACCGAGCGTATACGGAATACGCTTCTACCCTTTCCTCTACCATACACAAAATTCGGTTCACCTTGTTTCCTACATCCGGAAGCACTCGAAAAATATATTTTGATCAGGTCAATTTCAACCAAGCCACTGAAAGCAAAAGATATGCAGGACCTCAATGGACGTTGGATAAAAACTATCTTACTTCTACGAAAACCCTGTTGGATTTGGCATTAAATATACGGGATATTCCTATAACAACGCCGACTTCTGAAGAACTTGCCGGCCTGACTCAGTTGAGAAATACCCTCCAGAGGACACCTACAGGCACCGCCAGTCAAATTCTCGAAGCAAAAAACTATGTACAGTCGCTAAACATCACTCGCAATTCAGATGGATCAGTCAAAGGAAATGTAATCAATACAACAGCATCGGCATTGACTGCCGAGCAAATGACCGCATACTGGAAAAGAGCCGAATATCTGGCAGCAGGTGGATTGAATGATCCTTCAACCTTGCAGATTTTCCGAAACTATCTGGATTATTTGCTCGACCAGGGGTTGGGTGAAGGAGTAAATTTCCTCGTTCCAACCAATGATTACACCAATGCCAGAACTATACCGGAATCCATCATCAATGTCCTGTCGGCTTGTACATCCGATCAGAAGAATGAAGTTCTCAAATTAGCGGCATGGCTCAGTTATTATGGTAGTCTATATAACCCTGAAGACACTTGGGCCAGCATGCTTAATTCCGATCTTATCTATCTTTTTTTACAACACCAAACAGCAATAGCGTTGGCTCTGCCTGATAATGCCATCGCTGTACGGGATCTGAAAGGACTCAAAAGATACCTGGAAAGAAATACAGAATACATACCGGGGGGATATGATATTCTAAAGCCGGATGGCACAGGATTTCATCACAACTCACACTATAACAATTACATGTATTCTTACAAGACTTGGGTGGAATATCTGTATTACCTAAAAGGTACGGTCTACCGGATATCGCCGGAAGCTTATGCCAGAATGAAGAAAGCAATCATCACTATCTACACGATGGCAACCCTGGATTCAGGAGATACCAGATATTATGCCAATGCTTTCTCCGGCCGTAATCCTTTTAGTTCCGGCATGCAACTCCAATTTACAAAAAGTTTGTTTGAAAAGCTGATACTGGTAGGTGGCGATTGTCTTGGAACAGCCATTGACGAAGAACTTGCCGCTGCATACAATTATTTCTTCAGTTCTTCCAAATATGCCGTAACTCCTGTAAAATATGAAGGATTCTACGCTTATAATTACAGTCCTGCAGCCATTTTTCGAAAAGACAACTGGGTAGCGACCATGCGGTCTCCAACCACCAAATTCTTCGGTGCGGAAATCTACAACAATGAAAACCGCTTTGGTCGCTACCAAAGTAACGGAACCCTGGAAATTACCTACAGCGGAACATTAGCCAACAGTGGATATCCGACCAACGGCACCGGAGGCGGTTGGGACTGGAATGTCGTTCCGGGGGCGACAACCGTAAACTTCACCAGTTGGCAGGAAATGATGCCTTACCAGTCTCAAACAGGCCGTTTCGACCAATACACCAAAACCAAGAACTTTGCAGGAGCCCTTTCCTGGAAAGACGGCGGACTCTTTTCTGCTGATTTTGACCAAATCGACACTTGGAGTTCCACCGCTTTCACACCGACCAATCTTACTTTCAAGAAATCCATGTTTGCCTTTGGGAACATGATTATCAGTTTGGGTACCAATATTAGTTCTTCGGGCAGCTATGCATCAAACCGGACCACAACCACCAATCTGTTCCAAAATATCATATCGGAAACCAGCGGAAATCTGAAATTGAACGGGAATGTAGTGAGTCAACCTGCCAATCTTTCTGTAAGTACAGCCTCTGCCAACTGGATTGTCACTCCGCAAGGAACAGGTTATATCATTCCGACAGGAAATGATACCCTTGAAATCCGTTATGGCAGTCAAAGCACACCCGTCGAAACCGGTGCCGATTACGCTTCACCAACGACATCCTCGGTTGCTGCCAAAGCCTGGCTGAACCATGGAGTGAAACCTTCAGCCAAACAATATCGGTGGATAGTCATTCCTGCTGCAAAATCCATCAATATGGACAGTTTGACGACCTTATTGTCAGGTGAAAACAATTCCGTTTATCAAGTTCACGCACAGACCAACTCCGTACATGCCGTAGAATACAAACCTGAAAATATTACAGCCTACAGTTTCTTTGGTGCCGTTTCTAACCTGAACTTTGGTCTGGTAAAAGCCGCCTCTTCTGAAAATCTGTTGATGGTAAAATATCTTCCGGACTCTAACTACTACCACCTGAATATATGCAATCCAAATTTGAACCCGGTAGCCAATACATTGTACGGTTGGAACGCAACTGCATCGCAAACGACACTGACTTTGAACGGAGGTTGGTCACTGGTAGAGCCTGTGGAAAACGTACAGATCTTCCCTCCCGACAACGGACACACTCAAGTAATGATTACAATGAGTGAAGGCCTGCCTGTTGAATTTGACATCAAACAAGCCGGAGATACAAACGGATTATCAAGAAATGTCAATCAAGAATGGTATATCTCAAGACATCAGGGTTGCGAATTATCCATACGATTCAACGAGCCACAACAGATTCCCGTCCTGATCAGCATCTATAACCTACAAGGCAGATTATTGTTAAACCGGAAACTGTATATAACAAATAACCAGGACGAAGTATCAATAAACATTCCCATCGAAGGCTTATGCCTCTGCAAAGTAACTGATGCCAAAAAAAGTAAAACCATAAAAATTTATAATCAAAAATGAAACAAGCATATTTTACAAACACGTCAGAAAATAATGGTATGCGACGTTTCATTCGACCTTTAACAAAAAACCATTATCCGATGAAAACAAAAATTATTTTATTAGGACTGTCGGCCTTTTTATTGGGTTGTTGCAATCAAAAAAGCCCAAACGGTCAGGATGCTATTTTGAAAAAGGTCATACCTGTAGCTGAGCAACAAATAGGACAACAAGTCAAATTAAGCAGCCAATCGGGGATATTACTGAATCCCAGAACTGTGAAAAACGACCAGATTCAATATGTCCCTATCGATGACTGGACCAGCGGATTTTTTGCAGGTTCATTGTGGTACTTATACGAACTAACCGGAAAAGAATCCTGGAAACAAGAAGCCATCAGGTATACGGAAATGCTTGACTCGGCCAAATATCTGACTTCACATCATGATATCGGGTTCATCATTTATTGTAGCTACGGCAACGCCTACAAAATTACCAAGAATCCCGCATATAAAGATGTGATCATCGAAGCTGCCAAATCCCTTGCAACTCGATTTAGAACAACTCCCGGTGTTATCCAATCATGGGACGAAGACCGCGGCTGGCAAGGAACTAAAGGTTGGATGTGTCCGGTAATCATTGATAACATGATGAATCTGGAACTGCTGTTTAAGGCATCCGAATTGTCGGGTGATTCCACCTACCGGAACATGGCGATCAGTCATGCCGACAACACCCTCAAAAATCATTACAGAAAAGACAACAGCTGTTATCATGTAGTGGATTATGATAAAATAAAAGGCAATGTGCGCAGCAAAGTGACCGCTCAGGGATATTCCGATGAATCAGCCTGGGCCAGAGGTCAAGCCTGGGGTTTGTATGGTTTCACCGTTTGCTATCGTGAAACAAAAGATACCAAATATTTGGATAAGGCAGAAAAAATCTATGATTTTATATTCAACAACAAAAACATGCCTGAAGATTTGGTTCCATATTGGGATTTTGATGCACCTGATCTTCCAAACGAACCCAGGGATGCTTCGGCCGCAGCAATCACAGCTTCTGCACTCTATGAATTAAGCACCTATGGCAAGCCGGAATACGCCAAAACGGCCGATAAGATCATCAAATCTTTGGCGAGCCCAGCCTATCTGGCATTGGTCGGCACCAACCATCATTTCCTACTGATGCATTCCGTCGGGAGTATTCCGCATGGTCATGAAATTGATGTACCGCTCAATTATGCCGACTATTATTTTCTGGAAGCTCTGACACGCAAAAAAGAACTGGAATCAAAGAAAAATTAATAAAACATCTTATTAGTCAGATTGGTAGACGATCTCAAATCGTATAAACTGCTTCTAACGTCATCACCAAAAACGAAGATAAAATAATCGTGTACAAAAACGGGGATAAAAAATCAAATTTTATCCCTTCTCCTTTTTTAGCAGGAATACTTTTGCTTAATATAAATTCTAAGTCATTAACCTATAATCTATTAACAATTCAAAAAAATGAAACGACTCATCTTAGCTCTCGTAACCTTATTCAGCACATTCTCTCTTTTTGCTGTACAAAGTAACGGAATCATCTATGTGAAACCAGGAGGAACCGGTACCGGAACTTCTTGGGCAGATGCATTGGGAGACATTCAAAGTGCCGTAACAGCTGCAACAACTCCTCAAAAAGATGTATGGGTAGCAACAGGAGAATTCACCATCTCAACCAACATTACTTTGGCCAGTGGTGTCAATATCATCGGCAGCTTTGCTGGAACCGAAACAGAAGTGAACCAACGTGCCAAAATAAGCCGCGGCAAACCCTGGGAATTTGCCCATCCAACCACTTTGACAGGCAATGGGGCCAGATTGATTCAAGCCACTGCTGCAATGAGCGTGGAAACGGCTGTTGATGGATTCATTATGCAAAATGGGAACGGTGTCGGATCAAACACCAGCGGAAGCGGTGGGGGTGCCATGATTCGCCCCAATGTTATCATAAACAACTGTATCATCAAAAATAATAGTTGCACAGGTTCTGGTGCCGGAGTAATGCTTAACGCCGGAGGTATAGTCCGGAATACCCTGATTAAAAACAATACACATACAACAGGACCCAACGGAGGAGGAGGCGTTTTCTGCAGTTCAAGTACAACCGGCATATACAGTTATATTGAAAACTGCGAAATCACGGGCAACACGTCAACCATCCGGGGAGCAGGAATCAGTGTCCAGGGAAATATAACAACCTACATTACCGCCTGTAAGATTTATAACAATCAAGCCATAGACGGAACAACGTTGAAAGCTGGTGGCAGTATTTACATCAATAGTACTGCCAATCAAATCACGAATTGTATTATTTACAACAATTCAGGATCGAATACCATCTATGATATTGGCGGCAATCTATACAACAACACCATCGTCAAAAATGTGGGAGGCCTCTACCTATCATCCGCAAGCAACGCAACCAACATAGCTAACAACATTCTATGGGGATGTGCAACCAATGCAACCGGTACTACAGCCACGGGCGTCACGGGAGTTGCCAATTCGCAGATAAAATTGGACAACAATATCACTTACATTCCTCTTTCGACTGATAAAAACTGGATCCTGACCAACAATCTGTCGTTTTCCTCCAACACTTCAAACGCAAGTGGTCCCGTATCAAAAAATGTTTCATCCTTTATCGGTGCGGCAACCACAGCTGAAGAAATTGCCCAGTTGGATACCATAGATTGGAGTCTGGAAGGCACTTCTCCTTGTATCAACACAGGCAAAACACTTACAGACGTAATAACGGATATTGTCGGGACAGCTCGTCCTCAGGGAAATTCTTACGATATAGGTGCCTATGAGATGTATCCTATTTATTTCCGCTCCCGGACATCAGGCAACTGGAACAATACAACCACCTGGGAATCTTCATTCAACAACTCGGACTGGACTCTTGCTTCGATTGTACCGGATTCAACCACCTGTTTTGCCAATATCTTAAACGGACACTTGGTGACGGTCACTGCTGATGCGACTGTTTCTACCGCTACAATAGAAGCAGGAGGACAAATGACTTTAAATCCGGGCGTCACCTTAAGTGCTTCCTCTTTCACCATAGAGAGTGATGCGACAAACGGTACTGGGACTTTTGTGAATAACGGGACACTATCGGCAACTACCTCCCATGTAAAACAATATCTTACAGGGAAACTAGATACTTCTTTACGTGAATGGTGGTATATATCCAGTCCTGTAACTGGTGCAACAAGTACCATCTTCGATCCTGCCGGAGGGACCAACAATATCGGATATTACGATGAAACAACAACTTCCTATCAACAAACCACCTCCAATGGCGTTGCACTTGGTACAGGAAAAGGGTATGTCGTAGAGATCGGCGGATCTGGTTCCGTGTACACTTTCACCGGATCGCTAAACAATGGCAATATTTCAGTTCCTGTAACACGTACCGGTACAACTGCAGCAAAACGTGGATTTAATTTGATTGGAAACCCGTATCCTTCGTATTTGGACTGGAGTCAAGTAGATACCACCAATATATTGACAACTATATGGTACCGTTCATACACAGGTAGTAGTATGGTTTTTGATACTTATAATGGCAAAACCGGAGTAGGGATAAACAACAGTAATACTGACAACAAATTATCGAATCTGATTCCGCCGCTACAAGGTTTTTGGGTAAAGGTCAGAAGCGAAAAAGCAGATTTAAGTGGCCTGACCGTTGATTTTACAAATGATATGCGTTCTCATCGAAACGCCAGTACGACTGGCTTATTGCGTGCATCCAAGGCACAGGAAAAAACCATCTTGCGTCTCGATGTCTCAAATGGAAGACAGAACGATCAGACTGTCGTTGTTCTCAACGAAAATGCTTCAAACAACTTCGATGATTATGATTCACCGAAAATGTCGAATGACAACGTTTCGATTCCTGAAATATATACTCTGGCAGGTTCCGAGCAAGTGGCAATCAACGGATTAAAAAGCATTCCTGCAAATACAGAATTGGCCTTAGGTTTCAAGACAGGCGAATATAACAATTTCACGATCAAAGCTTCAGAAATCAGTAATTTCAACACAGATACCAAAGTGATGCTGAAAGATAAACTTACTGGTAAGGAACAAGATCTGACCGATGGTTCGGCATACAGCTTCACATCCGATGCGATTGCAACAAATGATCGTTTCAGCATCATCTTGCGTTCGGCTGATTATGGTGCAACCGACATCAATCAAAATGCCGCTCCGGTTATTTTGGTGTCTTGCAATCCGAATAGACAGATAACAGTTATCTGTAATGCCGACATCGATGATCAGTCCTCCATATCGGTTTACAATAGTATCGGGCAAAAAATAGCACAGCAAAAAAGAAACGGTGGATCAACCGAAATCAACGGAACATTTACACCGGGTGTTTATATCATTGCGGTCAATATCGGTGGACAAACCGTCACAAAAAAATTGGTTGTCAAATAAATAGACAGAATATCCGATACGCAAGCTTCATAGAACCTTCAATTAAAAAATAATGAGATGAAAACAAATATAGAAAGCAGAAAAAGAAAATCATATAGTTCTCCACAAATTGAGCAGATCAGATTGGACAACGAAATTTCATTGGCTTTGGAATCTTTAGTTCCGGACGGGGAACCTAATTGGATGGAGTCACGGGAAAGTTACAATAACGATCCGTTTAATACCTTAACAAACAAATTCTGAATAATCTAAAGAGCAAAAAATCAGGATCAAGTTTAAAAGTTGTGGGGTAACGATAAAAGTGAATATCGTTTCTTTTGGGTAGGGCTGGGTAACACTTTCTTTGTGGAAGTTTGGCCATTGCTCCATTCGGGCTGGTAATGGGCTTCGCTCCCTTCGGGCTGGTGATGGGCTTCGCTCCCTTCGGGCAGCGGCATGACCTCCGTCTCCGCTAGTCCAGGTTTGTGTCCACTCGATTCCGGCACAAAAATTTTGTCTCTTCGAGCCTTCAATATTTTGTTTTGCCGGACTCTTCGTGTCCACTGCACCTGTCCGTCGAAGTCGACGTCGGCCACGCCGCTGCCCTTCAGTGCGCTTTCCGAAACATCTGGTGTATCACGTTACTGAGCTTTTCTTTTCAATAATATTCCGATCTCATCAATATCCTTTACCTTCATTTTATAATATATTTATAAATATTCGTTCCATTTGATTTAAGATACACAAAGAATTTATTGAATATTTTATCATACAATAATCAAATAATTTGTATTTTAGCCACCGGAAAAACACTTAATATTCATTTTGTCTTCAATTGAATAAATTAATCTCACAGACTAACCTCCTGTAGACCAAGTTAAAATAGCGATGTGGACTTTAATACAAAAGCAATGTGGTTTGCATCTCTTTAGCGTATAATCGCATTGATAATATAAAAAATAAATAAACGAAGTTGATAAAATGTTGTATATCAAATTGGTTAAAATAGATTGATTATACTGTCGTTACAAGCAATTTTAAGAACCGAATTATGAACGATCTTACAAATTTTATTGAAAAAAGTAAAGGACTGACTCGTAACCCATTAGGGATCATTGCTCTTTTTATATCAATGATTTATGGAATTGCTTGTTTGGTTCTGAGTACATGCATTGATAATCTTCAAGGACCATCGGAGAGATTGCCTCTTATCTGGTTCATAATTGGTTTTCCAGTAATAATTCTTGCAGTGTTTATATATTTGGTCGTATATCACCATACGAAGTTGTATGCACCTAGTGATTATAAAGATGAAAGGAATTTCATGATTGGAAAACCAATTTCAAATGATTTAAATAGCATTCGTACCCAGATTGAGTCTTTAAAGGAGATCACACATATTGAAGATCTTCCTGATTCGGTAACCAAAATATCTGAGCAAATTGAAAAAATTAAAGAAAAGTCGGAAATTATTCCAATTAATAGTTTGTGGAGATTAAACCATTGGGGCGGAGCTTGTGCAAGTCTTGCTGGTGATACAATGATTTTCTCGGGTTTATCAGCTCCACAGGGTGTAGATGGATCTCATGTTGATCTGAACAATATTTTAGAAATAGGCAATACGTATGAGATATCGTGTTTTGTAAAATCAGTACTAAACACAAATGGAATGTTTAAACTTTGGTGCCACGACAATACAGGGATAACGCCAAATGGCTCTGATGAATCTACTGATTTTAAAACGCCATCAGTAGATGGAGAATTTATTAAGCTATATTTTAAAGCTAAGTATAATAATAATATTAGAATTCATTTACAATATAAACCTGGACAAGGACAGATTGAAGTGAGAGATATTCGAATATCGGAAAAAAGATAAAATAAAAACTGCTTGTAACACTACCTAAAGCAGACACCTATCGGTGCCCGCTTTAGCTCACCGTTATCGGCAAGCGGCGGGCAGTGTATGCGGTTGAACAGCGAGCAGAAACACAGAAGCAATAACGACTTTTTAAGAATTTTGTATAGATCTTCAGACTAGAAAAACAAATATGAAACGAAAATCCAATCAAAATTATCAAGTAAACGCTATATGTTTAATAGTATTAATGGCTTTGTCCATTCCATATTCATTTGGACAAATTGGTTTTGAAAATGTTACAATTCAGATACCAAACACCACAAGTAAATTGGAGGCAGTTGAAATCGGTGATGTGAATAATGATGGCTTAAATGATATCGTTATTGCAGCTCAGCAGGATGATGTGACAGGCGAATACAATATCTATATTTATAAACAACTTTCTGAAGGAGGATTGTCCGAGCCACTTAAACTCCCCTATCCTGGGGGTTATTATTATATTTCTGATTTAGAAATAGCAGATTTAAATAATGACGGTTTAAATGATATAGCCATTCTTTACAAAGGAAAGGTTGGCATATTTTATCAACAAGTCGACGGTAGTATTAGTGATATTCAAGATTGGACAGGTCCTGACTACTATAATGGAATAAGATGTGGTGATTTGAATAATGATGGATTAATTGACATTATTGGATATTCGAATAGGTCATATCAAATATTATATCAAAAATCAGAGGGTGGTTTTTCTTTAACTACCATTCCGACAACTATAACAAATGCGAATGCTTTTTTCCGAAATCAAATAGAGATTGGCGATTTGAATGGAGATGGCTTAAATGATATTGTTAGAATTTATGCAACTCAAATAGAGATTCTGTTTCAAAAAGTAGGATCTGGAATTAGTTCAGAGAATGCCATAGTGCTTTCACAACCCGATTTTTACTTTTCAAAAGCAACTATTGGAGATGTAAACAATGACGGGAAAAATGATATTATAGCAACGGGTGGCGGAAATTATGGTGCTATGATAATTTACTATCAAGCGGATAATGGAAATTTTAGTAATACAAATATTAAGAACATCGCAACCTATGATAATCCAACCCCTGTTTTTATCGTTGATTTCAATTGTGATGGAGATAAAGAAATCGTCTTCGGCCATAGTGGTTGGCACGCTATTACAACTTTTGAAAAATCATTGACAGGTGAATATGGTTCCTATGTAAGGTATCCTTCGTTATATTACTCTACCCCATTTACAATGGCAGTAGGGGACATAAATAATGATAGTCGCCCTGATGTGGTTGCCGTTGGACAAAATGGGGAAATTAATATTTTATACAACACCTCAAAACCATTAACTTTTGATAAAATAGATATAGAAATCAATAATTTGAGTATCAAAACCGATACAATAGAAAAAACAAGAACAGTTTATGAACCAATAATAGACCTTAATTCGGAATGTCCCAAGAATGATTTTTATAAATTTATCATTACAGAGTCCTTTGAAAACAAGCATTATAAAGGTGATTCCTTAAAGATTAGACACGGCTTTTTATGCTCCGAGTATATTGATTCATTGAAAATTCCTTTTGATTACATTGATACAAAACTGATAAAGAGCGATACTATTAAATCAATAATAAATTTGGATATACTCGAAGCCTTTGTGTATAAATCAAATCTTGCGGTAGATGACATTGTAAATTATATATATGTGAAATCAAATATCTGTTGGAACTTGTCGTGTGACCAAGATTGGCTGCAATTTGACGCTTCTTCAGGCAATAAAGATACATATATTACGGTTATAGTAACTCCAAATGAATCTGCAATAGAACGCATAGCAAACATAACCATATCAGGCGATGGTGTTCCACCTATTCCAATATCCATTACTCAATCGGGGACTGGAACAAACAACATTTCTGATATTTTTGTTAAGCCTGATTTTTATATAAATACAACGACAAGAAAACTGATTATTAAAAAAAATGATTTGAGTAAAATTGTAAAAGTAAAACTTTATGATTTATCAGGAAAAATTGTTTTGACTAAAAACTTACGAAAGGTCCCGATTGAAATTGATTTGAGTTCGTTAATGCAAGGAATATATGTTCTAACATTGGATTTTTCTGATAGAAGAGTACAACATAAAATATTAGTACCATGAATTGGATTTGCAATTTAGAAAACGGAAAAGAAACGGATAAAAACACCTGCCGATAACACGCGTTATATAGCATGCTGACATACTGTTTATCCATAAAGTTTGTAACTTGACAATAAAAAATCATGAGAAAAAAATTGATAAATCTTATCATTTTAACATTTCTGTTTAATTTGGTAAATGGTCAGATTGAGAAATTTACTCCAAGTCAGTTTGAGATTGAAGAAATGAATAAAGCAATTCAAGCAGATTCCAATCTGTTTAAGTTTTTAATCTGGTTTGGAGAACCTGAATCCTTGTATTCTAGTTATAAAAAGGACTTATACCTTGCTGATTCAATATGGCAATCAGACCAAAAAAACCTTAATTACCTTGATATTGGTGAGACAGAAAAATTCGAGATAATTCCACTAATTGATTGGTTTTCCTCCAGCAATAGTCTTATTGGAGAGAGTGGCGTTTCATATTTAATCCGAACCGATGAATCTACAATTCTCTTTGATTTAGGATCGAATGAAGATGGAATTCACCCATCTCCATTATTGCATAACATGTTAAAATTGGGGATAAACATTAGCGATATCGATATAATTGTAATATCTCATAATCATAATGACCATGTTGGTGGACAAAAATGGGCAAACAACAATACCTTCTCTTTTACTAACTATCAAATGGATTTAAAGAATATACCTGTCTATACTCCGATTGAGATGACATATCCGGGACTTAATCCAATAAATACAGCTAAACCAACAAAAATTGCAAAAGGAGTAGCCACTATTGGTGTAATACATCATCCGATTCTCGTACTTGATATTGCAGAACAAGCTATAGCAATAAATGTAAAAAATAAAGGAATTGTTGTTATATCAGGTTGTGGGCACCAATCAATGAAAAAAATAATAGACCGAACAAATGTTTTATTTAATAAACCGCTTTATGGTGTTATCGGTGGGTTTCATTATCCTTTGGAGGAAAATAGGAATATAACCTGGTCTTATAAATATCTTGTGGCTGATAAATTACCATGGGAGAGATTAACAGAAGACGATATCTATTATAATATAAACCTCCTGAAAGCTAAAGGTGTAAAATTGGTAGGAATTTCTGGACATGATAGTAGTGATAAGAGTATTGGATTATTTAAGAAGGAATTCCGCGATAACTTCATAGATATTGTTGTCGGACATAAAATAACAATAAAAGAATAAAGCACGTTAAACACGCGGTCATAAGACATTGGGGTTTAAGTGGTATGCTAAGCGTATCGCCCGCTGGTAAGGTTCTTATCGGTTGATAGGTTTACAGCTCCGAACTCCCCAACGTTTCATACCGCCAACATTGTGTGTAATTATTATGAAGAAAACAGCAACCATATTATTAATGATAATTTATTCCTTATCTATTAAAGGTCAGACTTTTCCGGATAAAATAGTTGTCGTAAAGAACTTATATGAGAGTCAGTATTTTACTGATAAGGAAGATATTGTTGATTCAGATGCCATTATATTGACCAACAAGAGAAAGATTTCTAATTTATTTACTGAATTAGTCAAATTTGATAAAGAAAAACAATTACTAAAAAAATTTGAAATAGATACTTCCTTCATTCTAAAAAATCCAAATGATCTATTGAAATTGTATAGTGGAAAGAATAAAATTGATTGGAATGAAAAGCAAAAGGAATTCGTTTTTGAAAAATTAACAGATTTCAATGTATATAAATCAGAATTAAACGGATACTTATCCCTTTACCAACCTACCAAACCACATCACAGTTTTCCAATATTTTTAAAACGTCACAGAGTCGCAATTTGCGGCATGGGCATGCCTACGTATCGTTATGAGTATGTTATTTCACTATACAACAAAAATGAAATAACAAATATTTTTACATCCCGAAAAAGTTCTTCGGGCTATAATTTCCCATATAAAGATCGGTCTAGCAGAGTTCTTTACAATTATAAAATAGACAAGCAACTGAATAAACTTTTTAAGCGAAAAATTAAGATTGATGAACCATTAAAAGGAAATGATTTACTCAAATACATTGTGAATCAGATTATAGAAAATAATATGCGAGAACTTTATAAGTTGAGTGCATATTCATACGAAAAAGAAATTTCGGAACTATCGACTGATTTTATAATTATTTCGTCTGAAGAAGTTTACGGCAGAGGAAGATACATCTGGGATGAACCAAAGACGATAAAAATTACTCTTAAAAATAAATACATGTTACCAAACGTGTATCTTCAATTTTTGGACAGCAAATATGGTGAAACACTGTATTCAAGAGATTCGATAAAAAAAGACAATAAGGAAATTATATCTCGTGTACAAGCAATACCTTTCATTACAAATTATCTACAACAAGATTCAAGTGCGCGACTTGATATTTATTACTTTAATAATAGTGGTATTAATAAGTATAATATAGACGGAGTTAATAAAAATCCAACAGAATGGAAAGAACAGGATGATTACATTGAGAGTTTAAAATGGTATGAAAAAAATAATATCAAGCCATCATTTGATATAGATAAAACAATAAAGACATCTGAGAGAAACTATTGCGGATGTAATTATAGATTTGATAGTGATTTTATAAAAAAAGCGATATTTATTGAAATTACCAGTAACAGGAATTCAAGTTCAATATGGTTTTTGTTGCCGGATGATACCATGCTTCTTTATCATGTTGAGTCATATCATTTAGAGGATGCAAAAGTATTAGATATGAAATTGGATAAATTTGGGAATAGTATACAATTGCCATTTGCTTGTTTACGGTTTGATAAAAATGGGAATTTATTTGATAAAAAATAACTACACACAACAGCCGGTATGACCAATTTTGGAAGTCGTGCATCGAAGTTTGGACAGTAAAACACCCTTTACCTGGTATGAATATGCTGCATAATCCGTTTCCATTCCAAACAGAGGTAGTGCCTGATCCGGAACCCGTCAAGGCTGAGACAAGCGACCTAAAGGTCGGCCTTGACAGAACCCGACTCAGACACAAAGAGTGGTTTACAATGGATACGAACTAAACTAAAAAACGAGATCTGGTGGTCAGACTGATTGGAAGCATTATAATTGACCAGATCCGGACAATAGATAAAATTCGGATTATAAAAGTGTTTGACAAATTATCTACAAAAGAGGCGGGGCAAGTTTAATCTGTAATCAGAGAAACATTTGTGGATTAAAAAAAACGAGGGCTGGCACTACTCTTAGGTTTGCACCAAAAAAAGGATTTGAGAAGCGAGGTTGATTTCTATACTTTTGTTGTAAAAAAGCAAGAAATTAACCGGGTGGCAGGGATCAACTTGCTGTCAATCCAATAATACGCCCAAAAATAGAAAGCCGTTTTGATACTAAAATTACTCCCCAAACAAGTCCATAGAGGAGCTATTTGGGGAGTATTTCTTATGGCATACTGATATACAGTATTGTTTGTGGAGTATAGCGGACTCGAACCGCTCACCTCGACACTGCCAGTGTCGCGCTCTAGCCAGATGAGCTAATACCCCTTCTGTCGCTTCTGAAAGCGGCTGCAAATATACATTAAGTTTTTAATTTTACTATCTTTGCGTATTGAAAAAAATCGAAATCCCGCTAAAGATCAGCCTGAATGCTTATCGTCAATACGACTTATCACGTTTCCGAAACCATTGAAGAAGAATGGAAAGAATGGGTGTGCAAGGAATATATTCCACTCGTAATCGCTCCGGACATGTTGGTCCGTCCACGTTTTCAACGCTTATTGGTGGAAAATGAACCGGGTAGTCAAAGTTATGCGCTCCAGTTTGAGGTAAAGGATTTGGACACCCTCGAATCATGGTTCCAAAACCATGCGGAAAAGATGAAAAGGACTCAAAGCGAAAAATTTCAGGAAAAAGTGTTGGGCTTTACGACAGTTATGGAAGTCATTGATATTAAATAGAATGGAAGAATTATCCAGGACACCGGTTAAAAAAGCACCTAAGATCATCAGGGACAGAATCATTCTGGGAATTGACCCGGGAACCAATGTCATGGGATATGGCCTGATCAAAGTGATCGACAACAAGCCGGAGATGCTGGCCATGGGTGTGCTTCAACTGAATAAGTACGAAGATCATTACCTCCGTTTGCATAAGATTTTCGACAGGACATTGAGCCTGATTGATGAGTTTCTTCCGGATGATTTCGCCATCGAAGCACCTTTCTTCGGAAAAAATGTACAATCCATGCTCAAATTAGGCAGGGCACAAGGGACAGCCATCGCAGCGGCTCTTTCAAGGGATCTGCCCATCTTTGAATATGCTCCCCTGAAAATTAAAATGGCCATCACCGGAAACGGACGTGCCTCCAAAGAACAGGTGGCCGATATGCTGCGTCGTGAACTCAGAATTTCCGCCGACGCCCTCCTACCTCAATTAGACGCCACGGATGCGTTGGCGGCAGCCCTTTGCCACTATTTCCAGACCAATAGGCCCCAGATGGACAAACCATACCACAGCTGGAAGGATTACATGGCCAAAAATCCGCAAAAAGTCAGATAGATAAAGAGTGCATTGGGCTAAAAAAGTGATATTGAAAGATTTGCTTAAGAATGATAAACCTTTAGCAATCAAGCAATCAAGGCTTTTTGCAACAAATCAGCACCTTTCTTTCATCAGATAAGGTCGTGGCGAAAAGATAGATCTCACCTCCGTCCCTTAAACCTGTTTTCTGACGGATTTCAGCTACCGTATTCGGAAAGTTCCGTACCGTAATATTGGCTTTCGAAATTAGCCCCAAATGCTTTTTCAGGTCTTTGGTATGAAAAGGAAAAAACGACTCCACACAAAAAACTCTGCCCGGAAAATCCGGAATATATTGATCAGAGGTATATAAATGACTGTTTGGGTGCAATTCCCGCAAATCAAAAGCCTGAGTCAGAATGGAAAAGGCACCGCCCTTCAAGATGGAAGCGTTAGGTTCAAACAAAAAAGCCTCCGGATTTTCTGCATACCGGCACTCCGCTGCTTTTTCCGCACTTCTTTTAAAGGTAAAAAACTGATCGGTATCATTCGTTCTCAGATTGATGCAATGAATTTCCGGTTCTTCCGCTGTATGACCGGATTTTAATAAAAACAGCAATTCTTTGCATTCGCCATCAACCGAAACGACATGTATCTCCACCGTTTCCGGCAAAGATTTCTGTGCCAAAGCAATATCGAGCATCGGTGAAAGTTTCGCCAAAATGTATCCGGCATTTTCAAGGAGTATGGGCTTTATTTTGGTCAAATCGGGTTCACAGTCGGACAGAGCCGCCACCTTTCCCCCTCTGCTGTCCCGACGGGCAGGATCGATAAAAATCAGGTCAAATGGTTTATCCGTACAGACAAGCCCGCATGACTTGATTGCCTCCAGCCCATCTCCCTGCCTAACCTGAATCTGCGGCAAGCCGAGAACTTTAAAATTATTTTCAGCCAATTCGCACAACGCTTCCTGCCTTTCCACATACAAAACCTTGTCCATTCCATGGGCCAGAAAGGAACAATCCACACCGAATCCACCGGTCAGGTCGGCCAGGCTGCGAATTTCAGGTAAGCCTGAAACTATTTGATATTTATACTTTGCCGTCGCTTCAGAAGAACATTGTTCAAGTGACAGGTTTTTTGGGAAAAGCAGGTCTTGCTGTTTATACCAGGATGGTATCTTATGTTCGATGGCCTGATAGCCGGCAATCTGCTGCAAAATCAGTCGGGCATTCAAATCGGTGAAACGCCCCAGCTTTAAAGCCAGGGCGGATACGTCACCATGCAGGTTTGACTGCACAAAATTCTTTTCAGCCTGAGTCAGCATCCTTGAATGTCGTTTAGGCGAAAATTTCAACCAAGATAGCCTTGGGCAAGCATGGCTTTGGCCACTTTCATAAATCCGGCCACGTTAGCTCCGAGCATATAATTGATATAACCGTCAGGTTGTTTGCCATATTCGACACATTGATCATGAATGCTTGCCATGATATGTTTCAACCTGACATCCACTTCTTCGGCCGACCACGACAAGTGCATGGCATTCTGTGTCATCTCCAGTCCGGATGTTGCAACGCCTCCGGCATTGACAGCCTTGCCGGGACCATATAGCACTTTCGAACCGATAAAGGCATCAATGGCTTCCGGTGTACAACCCATATTGGAAACTTCTCCGACACAAATCGTACCATTGGCAATCAATTGTTTTGCGTCATCCAGATTGAGTTCATTCTGAGTTGCGCATGGAAGGGCAATATCCGCTTTTTGTTCCCAGGGGCGTTTGCCCGGATAGAAGACAGCCCCGAACTTTTCAGCATAAGGAGCAATCACATCATTGTTACTCTGGCGCAGTTCAAGCATGAAGTTGATTTTTTCAGCAGTCAGCCCTTCATTGTCGTATACATATCCATCAGGACCGGAAAGGGTTACTACTTTGGCTCCCATCTGGGTGGCTTTGGTTGCCGCACCCCAAGCCACATTTCCAAATCCGGATATGGCGATGGTTTTTCCCTCAATACCTAAACCTTGCGTAGCCAGCATCTGACGCACAAAATACAAGGCACCAAAGCCTGTCGCCTCGGGACGAACCAAAGAACCGCCGTATTCGAGACCTTTTCCGGTGAAAACACCTGTATTTTCACGGGCCAGTTTTTTATAAATGCCATAGAGATAACCTATTTCACGGGCACCGACACCTATATCGCCGGCAGGGATATCGGTTTCAGGGCCGATATTGCGCCAAAGTTCCAGCATAAAACTGTGGCAAAACCGTTCAATTTCCGCATCTGATTTTCCACGTGGACTAAAGTCGGAACCACCTTTGCCTCCACCCATCGGCAGAGTGGTCAGTGCATTTTTGAAAGTCTGTTCAAAACCGAGAAACTTAAGTATGGACAGATTCACGGATGCATGAAAACGGAGTCCGCCTTTATACGGACCAATGGTATTGTTGAACTGAATACGATAGCCGATGTTCACCTGAATTTTTCCGGAATCATCTATCCAGGGTACTTTAAAGATAAAAATCCGGTCAGGCTCCACCAAACGTTCCAGTATCCTGGCCTTTTCAAACTCAGGATGTTGATTATAAATGGACTCAACACTAATTAATACTTCCTGTACAGCCTGGAGATATTCTTTTTCTCCCGGATGTCTTGATTCAAGACCTGTCATAAATTGCTTAATGTTCATACCAAATATATTTAAATGAATACCTTATCATAAACTATCCGTCATTTGCGAACAGTTGAGATTTTCTCTTTACCTCAAATTTAGAGAATAATCCTTCAAAGAGCAAAAATAATCACTAATTTTGTCCATATACAATGAATAACTATGAACAGCGCACCTTCCTTCAAAAAGTTGTATTTCAAGGATACCTCCTTTGCCAACCTGATGACGAAGCGTATCTATAATATTCTACTGATTGCCAGTAAATACGATGCGTTCACACTTGAAGACGACGGACGAGTCGATGAACAAATATTCAACGAATATGTATCGCTCAATCTGCGCTATCCGCCCCGTTTCACACAGGTATCCACCAATGAGGAAGCACTGGAAGAACTGAAGATAAACAATTACGAGCTGGTCATCTGTATGCCGAGTGACAAGCAGGACAAGAGCTTTGAAATCGCTAAAACCATTAAAGCCGGGCATAAGGAAATTCCTATTGTTGTGCTGACTCCTTTTTCAAGAGAAATTTCCAAATACATGGCCAAGGTCGACCTTTCAGCCATTGACTACGTTTTTAGTTGGCTTGGAAATACCGACCTGCTGCTGGCCATCATTAAGCTGATAGAGGATAAGATGAACGTAGATCAGGACATCGATTCCGTTGGTGTCAGGGTCATTTTGCTGGTGGAGGATTCTGTGAGATTCTATTCGTCCATTTTACCCAACCTCTATAAATTCGTACTGGAACAATCCAGAAACTTTGCTACGGAAGCTTTAAACGGGCACCAGCAAATGTTGCGTATGCGCGGACGGCCTAAAATACTGCTTGCGCGCAATTACGAAGAAGCCAAATATCTTTACAGGAAGCACCATGAAAACATGCTGGGGGTCATCACGGACATGAGTTTCAATCGTGAAGGCCAGAAAGACAAAGAGGCCGGCATCCGTTTTTGCAGAAAAATCAGGAATCATGATGCAATTTTGCCAATCATCCTGAACTCTTCCGATTGCAATAACAAAAAATACGCAGAAGAGTTAGGCGCAGGCTTTATAGACAAAGCCTCCAAAACCTTTCCTCAGGAATTGCGTCAATTACTGACAGACACTTTCGGCTTCGGCGATTTTGTTTTCAGAGATCCGAAAACCGGAAATGAAATTGCCAGAATTCGAAACCTGAAAGATTTACAGGAACAAATTTTTCTTATTCCGGATGATTCGCTGCGTTATCACTTGAGCAGGAATCATACTTCCCGTTGGTTGTATTCGCGCGCCATGTTCCCTTTGGCCAAGTTTTTGGAGAATCTCCCGATTGAAGAAAATGAGGATACCATGAAAGCCAGAAAAACCATTTTCGAGGCTATTGTGATGTATAGGCTAACCAAGAACCGAGGGGTCATCGCAGAATTCAAAAAAGATCGTTTTGACAAATATTCCAATTTCGTACGCCTTGGAGAAGGCTCGTTGGGCGGAAAAGGACGCGGCCTGGCATTCATTGACGGTTTGATCAAACGAAATGTTGAGCTGAGCGACTTTGAGGGAGTCCATGTTTGCATACCTAAAACACTGGTTTTGTGCACAGAGATTTTCGATCAGTTTATGGAAAACAACAATCTGTACCAGATTGCACTCTCCGACGCTTCAGACGATGAAATCCTGAACGTCTTTGTGAACGCTCACTTACCGGACGGATTTAACGACAACCTGAGGGCCTTTTTGAATGTAGTGCAGAAACCCATCGCCATCCGTTCCTCCAGTCTTTTGGAAGACGCTCATTATCAACCTTTTGCAGGCATTTACTCCACTTATATGATTCCATGGGACAGTGACGTGGAAAAAGTATTAAGCTTGCTGAAAAAGGCCATCAAAGGTGTTTATGCTTCTGTTTTCTTCCGGAACAGCAAGGCATACATGACGGCCACTTCCAATGTCATCGATCAGGAAAAAATGGCCATCATCCTTGAAGAAGTCTGCGGAAATACTTATGGAGACCGCTATTATCCGACTTTTTCCGGCGTTGCACGGTCACTCAATTATTATCCGATCGGGCACGAAACGGCTTCAGATGGCATTGCCAATGTTGCGCTCGGCCTTGGAAAATACATTGTGGACGGAGGCGTTACTTTGCGATTTTCGCCCAAACACCCGCATAGCATCCTTCAAATGAGTTCTTTAGATTTCGCACTTCGTGAAACACAGACTCATTTTCTCTGTCTGGACCTGACCAACAAAGACTTTCAATTAAGCACGGATGACGGCCAAAATCTACTGAAAGTTAAGGTACAGGATGCAGAAAAGGACGGTACACTGACACAGTTGGCATCTACTTATGATCATATTGACAATGTCTTGCGTGAAGGGATTTGGGGAGCAGGCCGAAAGGTCATATCCTTTGCCCACATCCTTCAGAACGATACCTTCCCATTGGCAAAAATACTGGAGCTGGTTCTCCTGTTCGGACAAAAGGAAATGGGAAGACCTGTCGAAATCGAATTCGCCGTAGAATTGAATCCCGATGAAAACGGAAACAGCACTTTCTATCTTTTGCAAATCCGGCCTATCGTTAATATTCAGGATATGCTTGAAGAAGATCTTGAAAGCATCCCCAAAGAACAAACCATTCTGAAAACCAGGAACGCCTTGGGGCACGGCATAGACAATGATGTTTACGACCTAGTCTACATCAAGCCGGAAAGTTTTCAGGCATCCAAAAACCAACTGACAGTATATGAAGTGGATAAAATCAATCGCCAACTGACACAAGACGGCCGTGGCTATGTTTTGATCGGTCCCGGTCGCTGGGGATCCAGTGACACCTGTCTGGGTATTCCCGTCAAATGGCCAAATATTGCTTCTGCCCGATTGATTGTAGAAGCCGGATTGAGTAATCATCAGATAGACCCCAGTCAGGGTACTCATTTTTTTCAGAATCTCACCTCTTTTGGTGTAAGTTATTATACCATCGAATACGGAAGTAAAGACAGTTACTGTGATTATGAGTATCTTAAATTACTTCCTGCCGTATATGAAAATGAATATCTGCGTCATATCCGGTTTGAAAAGCCAATTGTGATCAAAACCGACGGAAAGAAAAACATCGGAGTCCTGCTAAAACCTTCATAAGAAGTATGGGATCAAATTGAAAAGTTGTGGAGAAGTATCAAAAGTGTGATCCTTTGAGATTAGCTGGAATCGATAAATGAGGAATCAATTGTAATGAGTATCGTTTCTTTCTCTTTGGTGATGGGCATCGCTCCCTGGGGCATATAAGGTCTATGGTCATTCTTCAGTACAAACGATCCCAGAATTATTCGAGTTCGTTCCCGACCTTCAACTTGATGCTCTTGCCGTAAAGCATGTCCATCTCTTCAGAGATGCTGAAGATTGCAGAAGAACTCTTTTTACTATTTTTTTTAGGCTCATCCGATTAGGAGGATGCTCATTATTCCATACCTTTTCTTTATCCAAAAATCCGGTACTTATTCATAAACATTCCTGATAGCACCACTTGTGATACAATAAATGACAACGACTCACCAGAAATTTAAAAGCTTTTTGTTTTCATACATCGGATACAATCCTTGTATATCGGCTCTTGTAAGCTTTTCAGACAAAGTGCCTATCTTCTTTTATAATGCAATTCTTGCAAATCGGTTCTTGTATTTGTAATAAATGCCTTTTCCGACAAGTCATTCCGTTAAATGGCGAATCGGCTCTCCTGCACCCAAAGTAGCGCACTGAAGGGCTGCGGCAT